>Ga0209123_1000197_pt1 | contig 92296 bp, 81 predicted proteins | sample BarGraIncu00431A_FD_184500 | JGI IMG/M metagenome (GOLD analysis project Ga0209123, IMG submission 184500) | Arctic peat soil microbial communities from Barrow, Alaska, USA - Barrow Graham LP Incubations 004-31A (SPAdes) (version 2) | ecosystem: Environmental > Terrestrial > Soil > Wetlands >... | reverse complement strand
ATGTCTTGACCAGATAAGTTATGAAAGAACAACTTTGCACCGAAGGGCAGATCTAACCGATACATTTGAGCATGGAATACAGCAACATTTAACTCTGTCGAGCCTGGCTGGCCGCCAACTTGTTACCGACCACTTACATGGTAGGCATCAGAAAAGCTATTCTTGGCCATGCAACTCAACTCCGACAGACTCCTAGGAGATTTGTTTCGTACTCGATGAGGTTTCGTGCTGTTTTCAAGGCTTGGTAGTATTTGTCAACCTGAAAGCATTCGCTTATCTGCTCAAAAAAAACAGCAGTACTCGGAGCCGCCCGCAGGATCTCGCCAGCCATCTCTGAGTACGCACTCCGGTATTTAGGGATATTCGCCTCATCTATATACATTAGCTGGATGGTGAAGTAGATGCGTTTACACGGCGTATTTGCGTCCTTTTCGCCCATGATGTCTTTTTCCCTCAGGATCGGGATAATGTTCTCGATATAAAGGATCGCCCCCTTCCCGCCATTTCTAACGACAGCTCCGCCGATAATGAGACGTTCGTCATTTTTCAGAGTTATTTTCAGCGACATGGTTGGTTACCTTTGCTCCTTAAAAGGATTTGGGCGCGCAGAACTCCCTGGCTAAGCCACCTTTGCAATTCACACGCCAACTCCAGCAAGCGCTCATCAGCCGGCACACCTACGGCAAAGGGGTTATCCATGCCAAGGGCAAACAGGGAGGAATGTCCGGTGGCCTTGCCCCCTCAAAATTTTGACCACCTTCTCCCGGCAGTCCCGCCGAAATGTTGACAACCCAGCACGTGGGCTCATCTCAACCGATCGATATCAGCAACAAAAAGTGAGGGATACCGGCTCGTTCAGCGTAGGAGAAATCTGGCGGGGGAAAAGTACCAAGAGAATCTGTCACCTACCCAGCAAATAAGAGCACCCCCAGTTCTCATTTTTTCACAACTGATGCCGATAAGGGGGTTAAGGGAGTGGTCGGTATTTTCTGCAGCACGGGAAAACCGGCAGGCCCCGGTGCATTCGAGACACTGCACCACGCCATTTGTGAGGAGCTGCATGCTTTACTTTAGCACAAATACCTCCTCAATCATCCAGTTCAATCTGGCAAATGCTGGAAGGGAAATGGGAAGGAGCATGCAAAGGCTTTCGTCCGGGTTGCGCATCAATAGCGCTGCCGACGATGTGGCGGGACTCGCCATTTCGCTTTCCATGGGCGCCCGGTTAAAAAGCGAAAACCAGTCGATACTTAACGACAACGACGCCCTCTCCCTGGCCCAGACGGCCGACGGTGGCCTGGCAGAGACCACGAATATCATACAAAAATTGCGCAGCCTCGCAGTGCAGGCAGCCAACGGCACTCTCACCCTAGCGGACCGGCAAGCTCTGCAGGCAGAAAACGACCAGCTGGTTTCCCAAGTATCTCAAATAGGAAAAAGCACCCGCTTCAACGGCATACCGCTTCTGGATGGCAGCACCACGGGTGTGTCCATTAGGACCGGACCTGAGGCCGGTGATACTATCAGCATACCTCTGGGGAGCGCCGAAGCCGAGAACCTGGGGCCGAAAGGAGCGATAACAATTCACAGCACCCAGATCGCTGCGGCTTCACTTCATCCCGACGGCACCCCCCTGACAATAAACGGGCAGGCGATAGCAGTCGGCGACAGTTCAGCCGCGACACTCGCTGCCGGAATCAACGCTGCCGGCATCGGCGGCTTGAGCGCCACCGCCCAGGCTACCTCGATAAACTTGGGCGGCTATTCCGCCGACCCCGCCCAAGGTTACAGCCTCCCCGCGGGGGCCTTATCCATTAACGGCGTGGCCATCGATGGCTCCAACTGGGTTTACCCTACCACGACAATAACGAGCGTCCTTAATCCCGACGGCACCACCACCACGACGACTACCCATGCAGGGACCTCATTTGGCCAAGCCATTACCGATCAGATCAATGCATTGTGCCCTGGGATTGCGGCCAGCTACTCCGGCGGCCAGCTCGTCCTTAGCGCCGCCGATGGCAGCAATATCGAGGCCAAAACAGCGGGAAACAACGGTGGCAACGGCACCTTCTCCAACCTGGACCTGACCCACGGTAGTACTGGCACAACCGCAATCGGTGGACTCCAACTATCTACCACTTCGCCGATAAACATCTCGCAGGGACTCTCCATCGCAGCCGGGCAGGGAAGGGATCTTCCCTCAGGCTCCTATCCTTTATCTCTGGCATCCGCAGGCACCTTGTTGACCCAGCAGCGGGCAGAGGACTTCATTCCTGTCATAGACACTTCTTTACGCCAGATCTTGCAGTTGCGCACCCAGATAGGTCCCGCGGAGAATGTCCTGGGCTACACCATTTCCGCTGCACAGAATGCAGCTGACAACCTTGAGATTTCACGTTCCAGGATCGTCGACACTGACGTCGCATCAGAAAGTGCCTCCCTCGTGCGCAGCCAGATCCTGCAGCAGGCCGGGATCGCCCTGCTGGCCCAGATGAACCAGGCACCGAAAAGCATGCTGTCCCTGCTGCAGAGCACTTTTGGCGGTTAACCCATCATGTGCCCGCAGGCACCCCCTGGAACGCAGGGGCGTGCCGAGCCGATGCCGGCCGCCGGGCTGCCCGAATGCGCAGGTTTGCCGGTGCCGCCACGTCGGTCATTTTTTTGGCCGCAGATGCCCTACCGGGCCGTTTTACGTGCCTGAGCGCCGGCCGGACAGTTGCCTCCGCAGCTTTCCGATGCTGCCGAGGCAGCTTTTTCGCTTTTTTCGGGGGGATGTTTGTTGCGTTTGGGGCGTTCACCCCCTGCCGGTCAAAATTATGACCGGCAGGGGCGGCAAAGCTGATTTTGACCGGCGGTCAAACTTTCCTTGCCCCGCTCCATTTGCCGCGGCGGCTCGGAGCGGCCCGTGCACCACCCCGATATGACTAATGACATGGAGAAGATACCCGCTACGGCTCCCCCCGCCGCATCTTCTGACCTTCCCGGCGGACCGCTAGCTCGGGAATATATCACCCGGCCATCCCCGCCGCATCTCCGGTTGGCATCGCCAACCTCAACAGTTCCAGCGCCAATGACTTATAATATGCAGAGCTGCCATGAATTGCATCCTCACCTAAAAATTCTGACGGCAGCAATCCATATGACTGGCGGATCCAGTTTCTGGAGTCGAAGACTTTGATGCCTAGCAACTCGATGTTCTGTCGCAAAGCAGCTTCGAGCATTGTATGAATTTCAATGTTCAGGGTATGTACAGGAGGGTCCGTAACAAATATCACATGCTCGAATTTTGCCCGGAAAGCTTCCAATATCTTAAATAGCGGGGCCCTGGCTATAGCAATATATTTGTTGACGTCATCCGAACTGACAACCTTGGGTACCTCGCCGTAAACAGTGCTCAGATACCGGATAAATCCACCGCCCTCAATAAACATATGCGAATGCATGCCTATGTTTGTGACGAGTGCAATATCCGAGATCATCTCCCCGTCCCCGAAATCCAGATCCAGCGCTTCCAGTGTCGTCTGCCACCTCTGCCGGCCAACCAGATCATCCAGCAAAAATACCTTTTTTGCATCCAGCGCAAGCTTACAGGAATGAAATACCGAGCCATCGGTGATGCCACCACCCGTGTACCCTATGCCTTCCTCATCCAGCGCGCCGGCAAGCTTTCCCATATGCGAATCCCCCACCAGCAGGACCTTCGCGGCTGCCTGGCTCTTGCCGGATAGCGCCGAGTTCCAGTTTTCCAATATTATATCCTCGCAGACGACATTGGCCTCAGCCACGTCGGAGGTCATCGACTCAGTCAGCGTGACACCGGGCGAGTGCCGTTTTTTGGAAAACCCGGCGCGGAAGTTTTCCATGACAAAGGCAACGCCGGCTGACTTGACCGATCTGAGATTTTCTTCATAGAAAATCGACCTGAGGGGATGTGACGCAATGATCTCGTACGAAGGGAAGTAGTCGACATAACTGTATTTTTTAGTTACATCCCCGGCTACGGCCCGTAAGACGGACTTCGAGTATGTTGTGGCCACCAGAACATGATCTTCGGAGGCCGTTGCCGTGAGCGGGACGGGACTGACGGTCAGCAGAAAGTCCATTTGCTTGTTGGTGGTTTTCAAAAAAGAAAAAACCCATTCCAGGTCATCCTTGATGTCTGAATAGCTCAGGTTATTAAAATGATGCCTCTGCGGCGAAAAGTCTCCCCGCAGGGTGCCGGGGCAGGTCGGATAACAATTGCCATCCGAATCTTCCCAGATCTCTGTCAAGCCGAGCGTGAATATGAAGAGCTTGGCTTCGTCAAATCCCCGACGCATCGCAGCATAGGTCACTCTTCTTGCCTCATGTACCTCTTCTTCTGTTCCATAGCCTTCAGGGGGGATCTGGGGACGAAACGGGTCGTAATATCTCCCGCCGTCGCAGAAAATTTCTTTACTCTCTTCCTTTATCCCGTATGCCCATTCAATCCATTGCCTCAGCAGTCGCACGCTGTAAACATTGCCGACCCGGAAAGAGAAAATACCGTAACCATTTTCCTTGGCCTTTTTGGGGTCCAGATTTTCAGGAGCGGGCTCGGCATTGAGCCAGTTGAAGCCGTCGGCAACCAGCGCGTTGCTGATGTGCTGGGCAAAGCACGAACCGATGGTCAGGATCGGGATATCTTTTGGGATGTCAAACTTCGGACACCAAAGCTGATTTGAAATCTGGGCCAGACTGCTGGTTCCCGTCTTCCAAAATTTCGAAGCATCTAGTTTGACATAGGGATTTTCCATTCTTATCACCTCTTTGATACCTGTACCAACCAGTGGCTGCCCGGCCTACAAAAAATGCCTTAACGGGTACGCATACCGGAATGAATTAAGGTAGTTGCAGGACTGAGAATTCCTAAAAACGAATAAATTGATCGAGTCGGAAACGAAGGAATCCAACATACTAAGAATCGAGCCCACGCTTGCTCTCGGGACCACTGACGAGTTGGTAACAGTTCCTTCTATCCAGGAGATATCTTCGGGAATCGGATTTAAAATAGGGATGGAATTTCGCAGAAATTCCAAGGCCGCACTGGTAGGTGTATCGTACATGAGACAAAGATCGCAATTCCGGGCAAATTCACCCATGGTGACATTCAGGGAGTCATGCAAAACGCTGAGGTCGATCCCGGTTTCCTCAGTCAAAATGGTTTTAATCAGTTGGCCTGGCTTACATCGTATGGTCAAAAGGATATCATTCTCTAGGCACCAACGGTTGATGGCCTTTATCCCGGCAAGATACGGGGCGTATCTCGTATAGAAAATTCCATCCGTCGTTAGACTGTTCAACACGAGGCCGATTTTCCTGAGGGGGAGTGGAAAAGTTGACGAGCTGACAATATTTTCAGGATAGGCCAGTTTAAAGTTCAGCACCCGCCTGCCATCTCCATATGAGACCCGGTTGCCCTGTATCGGATGCGAAAGGGATATCAGGTTGCTGTAGTCGAACTCGACATAATGGCTTATCTTTGAGTGCGGGATCAATATCGCCGGGATGTTATGTTTTTTTGCAAAAGAGTATATCGGGCCGTGGAACCCGGCATCATGGTCCGAAATGATCACCTTGGACGGCTTGCTGTCCTTGAAGTACCCTTCGAGCAGATAATACGTTATCAGCTGAGACTCATAGATATCGGTAAAAAATTGGGACTGTCGATCGTTGTAAGCCTGAGTCGCGATGAATGGTGACAACAATGATTTTATTTTTTCTAAAATTCTTGCGGAGAATAAATCGATTTTTTTTCTGAAACTTTCTAAAAGAGCACTGTCTAGATTCGAAACAGTAACTAATCCGATTGTCTTTGAGGCATTTATCTTTACGTCCCAATACTTTGCCTGCAAATTGATGACTTTTTTGCCGGATGCCTGTAATTCGTCATCTATGTAGCGATCGTCGTAAATGCAGGTCGGCAAATGGACCAGTATTTCCTCGGAATCACTTGTCCCGCAAAGGTTGGGAACGATGTCCGTATTTGCTGGGCGTGAGCCATACGTGTAGGCGCTGAACTCCAGGCCGTGTTGTTTCAGCTTTTGCAAAAGCATGAGCGAAGGGATGAAGGACGGCCAATAGTAATGTGCGGGGTTATCGCACATGAATACATGCACTTTAGTGCGGGGAATCATGCCCAGGACCTCATCCCAGAGCCCCGTGTACCAGCGCACGGCCGCCAGCAGGTAATAAAAATTAAGATGCTGCCAGGAGCGTATCGAGACCTCGGGAATAATTTCCCTAACGGTCTGGTCCAACTCCGTTTCCATCTTATGGGCAAAAGAGTGACACCATTTTTCCAACGCCGGGAACTCCAGGCAATTTTCCCAGATAAAAAGCTTGGCCTCCGGCAGCGTGCTTCCTTTTATCTTATCGACTAGCAAGGGATCAAACACGTAAACCTCGAATTCCTCCAAGGTTTTGGCAATTTCCTCTGCAGCAGGAATGTCGTGCTGGCTTATTATAATTACGGCGTTTTTCATGTTGGCAGCTCCGACTCAATCCACATGCTAATGCTCGACTTTGCGCAGCAGGGCGGCTGCCAGATCCAGGTCGGAGGCCGAGTCGATGTCAACGGAACGTTCCAGCGGCATTACGTAGCCTGTCGGGTCGGCAAAAAACGACCTGTCGCGCAGCAGGCTGTCGCATTTGCCGACATAGACCGCGCCATTGTACGCATACACCTCGGGCAGGTCCTGCCTCCTCGGGTAACGCCCGTCATCCGCCATTAAGGGAGCGATCTTTCCCTTCCCGTCGAGGGTAACCATCCACCAGGGGCTCTCCTGCGCGCGGCAGACCGATACGCAGAAATCGTTCCCCGTTTCCAGGCAAAGCGCGATTGCGCTGTCGATGTCCTCGACGCTTCTCAAGGGCGAGGTCGGTTGCAAAAGGACGACGTAGTCGTACCCCGGCAGAGACTCGATGGCATGCAGCACCGGGTCGATCCCCGGGGTGTCGTCGCCGGAAAGCTCGGCAGGGCGCACGAAGGGGGCTTCCGCGCCCCACTCCCGGGCCACCCGGATGATTTCCTCGTCCTCCGAGGAAACCACCAGCCGGTCGATGTAGGCGGATTTGGCCGCCTCGATGATGGACCAGGCGATCAGCGGTTTTCCGGCCAGCTCGACGATATTTTTGCGCGGAATCCCCTTGGACCCACCCCGGGCCGGAATAATGGCCAGGACTTTTTTGCCGTTAATCAATGGTTGGCTCCTTTAATTATCCATGATCCCCATCTGGCGCAGGGAGTTGCGGTAATCTTCCCACTGCCCGATATCGAACCAGGTCCCGTGGTGCGCGTAAACGCCGACCTTGCCTCCGATTTTCTTCACTTCCATCATGAGGTCGGTCATGTTCATGAATTCGTCCGGTTTGACAAGTTCCAGCACCTTGGGCTCGATCACGTAGAGCCCGGTGTTGATCAGGAAGTGGAAGTTCGGCTTCTCGTCGATGCCGATCAACTCCTGTCCCTCGGTGCGCAGCACGCCATACGGGATGGGGTACTCTTTCTGTGACGCCACCACGGTGAAGTCGTTGCCCTGTTCGCGATGATGCTGCATGAGTCCCGACATGTCCGGGTCGATGATGACGTCGCAATTTATCACCAGGAAGGTGGCGTCGAGCTGATCCTTCATGAGGCTCAGGGCGCCGGCGGTACCCAGAGGTTTTTCTTCGTGGGCGAAGGTTATCCGGTAGTCCTGCGGCGGATGCTCGGCAAAGTACATGCGGATAATCTCCGACTTGTACCCCAGTGAAAGGATAAACTCGGAGAAACCCTGTTGGGTGAACTTGTCGATGATGACTTCCAGTATCGGCTTGTCGCCCAAGGGAATCATCGGCTTGGGGAGGATCTTGGTGAAGGGATCCAGGCGCGAGCCCTTGCCACCCGCCATGATGACGACTTTCGCCTCGAATTTTTCCCGGACAATCTCGAAGAAATCTTTCCAGGCAACCAGGTCACGAATCACGCCCTGGTTGTCGACCAGCGGGATATGGCGGAAACTGCCGACCTTCATAAGCTCATGGGCCACGTTATCGGATGCGCTAACCGGCAGGGCGTGAAACTTTGTCTGCATGACCCCGCTCAGGGGGTCCTTGAGCCCCTGACCGCTCAGCAAACCGCGCCGCACATCACCATCGGTGACCAGACCGATCAGCTTGGAGTTGTCGTCAACGACCATGACGACCTGAAGGCCGGACTCGCCCATTCTGGTCATCCCCTCCTGCAGGGAGTCGTTCGCGGTCATCAGGATGCTGTCAAATTCTGTCTGTGTGCGCCATCTCATGTGGAATCTCCTGCAAAAACCTTGTGGTAATTCTTGTGGTTTTCGACCCTTGCAACGGGAACAGCTCAGGTCCCGTCTTGGAATCGATAGAAAAGCACCCTTTGGGAAACTTGATGGTGGCGCTTGAGCCAAGCGTCTCGCAGTGCGGTATAAGCTTTCGGGTCGTGGATCGCCCTGCCGATCTTGAACTGGTAGGTATCACGCGAGAACCCGGACTTAAAAAAGAACAGGGGGTTGTCGGGCCGGGCGTCGGTTCCTCCCCCCAGGTGGAGCCGCTTGCATCCGTAGGATTTCGCCTGTTGCGCCGCCTCGTGCAGGATGAGATTGGTCGCGCTAAGCTTCCTGCCGCGGTCGCTGGAAGCCGACAGGTGGTACTCCATCAGCTCCGGACCCAGCAAAAACATGGCGCAGGCGACCGGCTCGCCTTCGCTGTAGCAAACGGCCCGCAGCACCTTGTCCCACTCCGCGAGCTGCCGCAGGCACTGCGTGCTGAAGAGGTAGAACTCCTGCGCGCCGATCTGCTGCATCGCCTGCCGGTACATCCCCGGGAAAATTTCCATAAAGGGCCCCGCATCGAGCCAGGCGACGCTCAAGCCGTGGTTAACGGCCTTTCGGACCGCGGTGCGGGCCCGGGTTCCATACCCTCCCAGCAGGTTGTCGGGCTCGAGGTCGATGCAGACCGTGCTGCGGTCCGCCTGCGCTTCGCCGTCAAAGTACTCCCAGTTTCTCAGCACCGGGTGAAAGCGTACGAATTCCGCCAGAATCCGGCTGTCAGCGCACCAGGCGGCAAACGCTTCCCGGGCGGGCGCCAACTGCTGGGGCTCGGCGCTGGTGCACACCGGGCCTCCATAGCCGTAAGGGGACTGAATGTCGAAAAACGGGGTACCGGGGACCTCGCTTAGGTGAAAGCCGTGATAATAACTCACCCCCCGGCAGGCATGGCAAAAATACCGGGGGAAGATGCCGGGGCCGCGCGCCGCATCCGCCTCGACATAGGCCGGATGCAGCGACGGGATCTGCAGGGCAGTGGGTAGTGCCTCAAAAAACTCGACAGCATCCTGTATGCTGAGCATTGCCATGCTAGGAGATCACCTCATCCTCGCGGTAATCGCGCTCTGCCGGCAGGTTCAGATACTCCCAGTAATGCATCGGGGAGATTCCCGTGCCGGGACGCTTGATGGCGAGGTTCGTTTCGTTCAAAAGGTCCCCTTTCTTTATGTCCAGGCCGGCAACCAGGCTCTTTCTGGCGATGGCGATGTTTTTGCGCTCGCTGGGAGCCGGCGCCTTTAACGGGTTACCCAGCGCCTGCTCCACCTCCCGGATGCCGCGCACCATCGCCGTCAATTCGTCCGGTTGCAGCGAGGCTCGGTGGTCCGGCCCGGGAAGTTTGCGGTCCAGTGTGAAGTGCTTCTCGATGATGACTGCGCCGCGTGCAACCGCGGCAAGCGGTATGGCAATCCCCTCGGTGTGGTCGGAAAACCCGACCGGCAGCCTGAACGCAGAGCGCAGTGTGTCCATCGCCCGCAGGTTCACCTCGGCAAAGGGGGCCGGGTACTCCGTAGTGCAGTGCAGCAGGATGACGTTTTGCTGCAGCACGCTCTGTCCCTCGTCCGAGTAAAATGCGCGCTGGAAACTCTCCGGCGACGGTTTGGCAGCGGACTTGAGATATCCGAAGGCGAGCACGCCCAGGGCCGCTTCCACGTCGCCCAGCGTGCTCATCCCGGTGGAAAGGATCACCGGCTTTCCGTAGGCGGCGATCTGAAAGAGCATCGGGGCATTGGTGATCTCGCCCGAGGGGATCTTCAGGCGGGGCAGCTCGAAGGTTTCGGCCAGCAGGCGCACGCTGTCGCTGTCAAAGGGAGTGGAAAGAAAGGTGATCCCTTTTTCCGTGCAGCGCTTCATGAGCAGGCGGTGGGCGACCTCGTCCAGCTCAAGTTTCTTGACCATCTCGAACTGGGACTCCTCGCTGCCGGTCGCGTTTTTCTGGTACTCGGCCTTCTCGGCATTCCTGCTGATGACTTTTTCCGTTTTGAACGTCTGAAATTTGACAACGTCCGCGCCGGCCCGGGCCGCCGCATCGATCAGTTCCAGGGCCCTCTCCAGTGATCCGTTATGGTTCACGCCCGCTTCGGCGATTATGCAGGTGCTCATGTCGACTCCATTTCCTCGGTTGGGTGGTTGGAAAATTTCCTGATGTACTCCATGACGCGCGCCACATCCCGCTGCGCCACGCTCTGATCGATAGGAATGGTGAGGAGGTGCTCCGACAACTGCCGTTCCGCACCCTCCCCGGCCTGCCCCGCGGGCAAAGGCCAGTGCACCGGGCAGTAGATCTTCCGGCGTTGCAGGAAGCGGCTCAGTCCGTCCCGGTCCCGAACCAGAACGGGAAACCCCAGGGGGACATCCCCCGGGTGCAGCGCGGTAAAAAGCGGCCGGACCGAGTCAGGCATCCGGTTCGCGCCCTCGAACCGGGCGGCCACCATACTCCAGCGGGCTCGGCGTGCCTCCCGGACCTGGTCCAGCCCGATCCTCTCCATGATGAACCGTGACAGCCAGGAGCGGCGGCGCGGACGACCCCGCTCCAGACTCGCTTCGGACCCGGCGAACAGCTCAAGGAAGAGCGACTCGTTGCCGCCGTGACCTCTCAACAGCTTGCCGACAGTCTTGCGCGCGACAAACCCTTCGTCGGCCTCGGCCAGGTCCTGAACCACGACGGGCTGATCGGAGGCCAAAATGGCACCGTCGGGGACGGGAAGAAATTTCCGGTAACTGTAAAGCGCGTACTGCCCGGCGGTGCCGACATTGAGGTTCAGTGATGCCTGGACGCAGTCCTCGATGACGAAGGCCCTCTCTTTGATCCGGTCGGCCTCGACCCATTGGGCGACGGCCTGGTTCCGAATTCCGAAATAGTGGATAAAGAGGAAAGTTTCGCCCGCCCCGACCGCGGGCATGGCATCCACCCCCCAGAGTGTCTCGCCCAGTGAATAGAAAAGCAGCGTGAAGTCATGCGCCCGGAACGGCTCTAGGACGGAAGGGCAGCAGTAGCGCGGAATCCAGGCCACCGGCTTGCCGCCTCGCGCCAGAATGTCCGAGAGCGCCACCGAGAGGGCGGAGCGCCCCAGGTCCAGCTCGCAGGCGAACTTTTTGGGAATATGAAGGTCGTTGTCCCTGACAGCCGGGAGGTTGAAAAGCGCGGCATCCAGGATCAGTTCTCCTCCGACTGAGGTCATGATCGACTCCCGGCAGGTAAATCGTAAAAGCTCTTGATCACGGAGCCTTCAAGCTTTGCGGCTTTCAGTTCGGCGACTATCGCCGCGGCGGTTGCGCCGGCGCCGTAAAGAGATATGTCACCCTCGATACGCCTGGCAAATTCCTCCGATATGGCGAGGGCGAGAGCGCTCTGTATCGCTTCCCGATTTTCCGCGCAATCGAGGACGGAAACAGCCTTCAGGCGCCCGTTTTGCCGAATGCCTACGTTCACCGTGGGCTTATTCATAAAGGGGGCTTCGACGATCCCGCTGGAAGAGTTCCCCACCACACAGCTGCAGTGCCGCATGGCGCTCAGGTAGTTGACCTGTCCCAGAGACGTAGTGGCGTATACCCTACCTGGCTGGCGCGCCGCGTACCGGTCGATCAACTGGTTGATGACCCTGCCGTCACTGTCGGAATTCGCCTTGGTGATGAGGACCTTTAGCTCGGGGAAGCTGTCCAGCGCGCTGAAAAGGGTCTCCACTGCAGTTTGCGCCGTCCCCGGGGTGAGTGTCACCGGGTGATAGGTCACCAGGAAAAAGCCGGCCCCGAGATCGAACCCAATCAGTTTCTGGAGTTCTTGCCGGGAGCGCAGGGGGAGCCTGCGGATGTTTTCGATGCCGGGATCCCCTACGTTGAAAACCCTGTCCGGGTGCTCGCCAAGCTGGATGACCCGCCTGCGGTAGCTCTCCGCCGCCACGAAGTGAAAGGTCGCCATCTTGGTAACGGCATGCCGGATGGCCTCGTCGATCGCTCCCTCGGTGCTCTCGCCGCCCGAGATATGGGCGATCGGTATCCCTGCCACCAAAGCCGCCTGGGCTACGGCCAGGATCTCAAAGCGGTCCCCCAGAATCAGGACGACGTCGGGCCTGAGCCGGTCGAGAGCCTCCGCGAAACCGATGAGCCCGAGCCCTATGGACTTGGAGATCCCGACCGGGGTGTCGCTGGAAAGGAGCATTTCCACCTTGGAGTCGATGGCGAAGCCATCTTCGACGACCATGCGGTAGGTCGATCCGAATTCGGGGGAGAGGTGCATGCCCGTCACTATCAGCTGCAGAGCCAACTCCGGATCGGCCTCAATCTCTCGCATTGCCCAGTAGAGCAGTCCGTATTCGGCGCGGGTGCCGGTCACCACGCAGATTTTTCTGTTTGTCAGGGGCATGGTGAGCCTCCCTTGCCAAGTCCGGGGCTGCTGGGGATGTTGATCACCCGCCGCCCCAGGCTTTCGGTAACCGGCAACTCCATGCGCGGGCACCCCGAGTAGATGGGAAGCAGGTGCAGAGGGGTCCATACCGGACGGGTCATGATCCCCTCCTGGTTGGTCAGTTCGAGAATCTCGTCGCGCAGGTCGACCCGGGATTCCTCCAGGATGAGGGCGTTGAGCCAATAGTTACTGCGGGCGTAGGGTGCTTCGCTAAAGAACCTGACTCCTGCCGCCCCCTCGAACGCCGTGCGGTACAACCCGGCCAGGGAGCGCTTCTGCTCGATGAAGCCCGGCAGCTGCTCCAGCTGGGCGCAGCCAAGCGCGGCGTTGATATTGGGCATGCGGTAGTTGTATCCGATGAGGTCATGCACAAACTCCCAGCGGTGCGGCAGCTTGGCGGTCGTCGTCAGGTGCTTCGCGGCATCGGCGAATTCGTCGTCATTGGTAAGGATAGCGCCGCCGCCTCCCGTGGTGATGACCTTGTTGCCGTTAAAGCTGAGGGCCGAGGCCCGTCCGAAGGTTCCCGTGTGGCGCCCCTTGTAGCACGAACCGAGGGATTCGGCGGCATCCTCCAGCAATTCCAGCTGGAACCTGCGGCAGACCTCGGCCAGCGTGTCAAGATCGACGGGATGACCGAAGGTATGCATCGGCACGACTGCGCCTATCCTGCGGCCCGTGGTACGGTTGTAGGTCCCGTCGGCGCGGACCTCGGCGATCCTCTGCAGGTGGGATTCGAGTTTGGCAGGGTCCACGCCGAGGCTCTCTTCAGCACATTCGATGAAGTGCGGCAGGGCGCCGCAGTAGGAAACGGCATTGGCTGTGGCAACGAAGGTGAGCGAGGGGATGAGCACCTCGTCGTTTTTTTTCACCCCGGCCAAAAGCATGCAGATATGGAGCGCCGCCGTACCGTTGACCACGGCGACCGCCCGCCGCGCACCGGTATATTTTGCCAGCATCGCTTCAAAGCGCTCGACGTAGCTTCCCGCCGACGATACCCAACCGGTATCCAGGCACTCCTTGACGTAAAGCCACTCGTTTCCCTCAAAGCTCGGCGCGTGCAGGACCGCCGGCTCGGTGAGAACGCTGCGCAAGGATTGCAAAATGGCCAGGGACTCCGCTCTTTTTCTCATATGGCGTATAGGTTGGTCTTGTAGGATTTGAGGTTTTCCGGATCGGAGAACCACTGCGCGGTCGCGGTGAGCCCCCGGCGCAAACCGTCCCTCCCCGCATATTCCGGTTTCCACCCGAGCAAGCGCTCCGCCTTGCCGTTGTCGGCCCATAACCGCTCCACCTCGCTCTTGTCGGGCCGCAGCCGCTGGTGCTCGGTTTCGATCTCGATCTCGACCCCCATGATGTCTGCGATCATGCGGACCGTTTCGCCGATGGATATTTCGTAGTTGCTGCCGATATTGACAATCTCACCCACGCTGGCGTCGCTTTCGGCGGCGGCGATGAATCCCCGCACGGTGTCGGAGACGTAGTTGAAATCCCGGGTCGGATGCAGGGCCCCCAATTTTATCTTACGGGCCCCTGATGCAATCTGGCCGATGACCGCAGGAATGACGGCCCGCGCCGATTGCCGCGGCCCGTAGGTGTTGAAGGGGCGGACGATGGCGAGCGGCGTGCCGAACGAGGAATAAAAGGACATGGCGATCATATCCGCGCCGATCTTGGAGGCGGAATAGGGAGACTGCCCCTGGAGCGGGTGCTCCTCCGTTATAGGGACAAAACGCGCCGTTCCGTACACCTCGCTGGTGGAAGTCTGCACCACCTTCTCTACTCCCAACTCGCGGGCTGCCTGAACGACATTGAGAGTCCCCTTCACGTTGGTGTCCAGATAGGTATCCGGTGAATGATAGGAATAGGGGATCGCAATGAGCGCGGCCAGATGCAGAACGACGTCGCACCCCTGCATGGCCTTTTTGACGCCGTGCGGGTCCCGGATGTCTCCGGAGAATATCTCGACACCTTTCAGTAGCTCCGGCTCCGCGCGGTCAAGCCATCCCCAGGAATTGAACGAGTTGTAGAGCACGAAGGCCTTTACGTCATGGCCCAGCCTGACGAGTGTTTCCGTCAAATGTGAGCCGATAAAGCCATCTGCGCCGGTGACGAGTATTTTCTTATTTTGCATGTTCACGTGTAGTGCTTCCTCTCTGGGGATGCCTCTCGGATCGGGCCCCCCGCTGATTATCCCGGCTAGCGTTTCAGTACCAGCCCTTGTCCGGTGGGAAGCGGAAATACCCGGTACCCTCTCGCCTCGAACCAGGAGTCCTGAAGCATCTTCTGCTGCCGGTGTATGCCGGAGCGTTCATAGTCATCCAGGATGATCGTTCCCCCGGCGACCACGCGATCGAAGAGCCGGTCCAACACGGCTATTTCGGTTTCCGCGGCATGCAGGGCGAGGTGAAGATACGAGATTTTGCCGGGAGAATTCCCCTCCAGCGCAGCGGGCAAAAGCCCGGCTACCAGCTTTACCCGGCTGTAGCCGGAAAACCTTTCCTGGACCGCCTCAAGGCTCTCGGCCGCTTCCCCCGCACTAAGGGGGCCTCCTGCCGGGGTGCGGTCAAAGCTGTCGTAGCCCCAAAAGTCACGCTCGAAATTGGCCACGCCGAAATAATCGATGACTGTTTTTATCCCGGAGCCCTGGTCCACGCCGCACTCGACGAAATCTCCTTCCAGTTGCAGGCAGTTGCAGGCCGAACAGGCAAGCAGATAACGCCGCCACGCCAGTGCCTGTTCGGCACGGTTCAGGGTGTTTTTTTGCCACGACTCGACAAAAGCGGCATCCTCGAACAGCGAGTTGTTCATTCCCCAGGTAAACACGCCGTCGCCGAGGAAATATCCGGGTGTCACCAGTTGAGCCGCTTCGGCCATGAGCCGGGCGAACTTCTCTGGGTCGGAAATACCCCCGTTGACGTTGCAATGGAAGTTTTTGACGGTCGTAGCATGCATCGGCGTCAGCTTCGGCAGGGTGAGCGATGCCGTCGCGCGGGAGGGTGGCGTGACGTCTTCCTCGCCAACCGGACCTTGTTGCTGCAGGAGGAGGCCCGCAGCTTCGTCCGGCGCCGTTTCCCGGGGAGCATCCGCCGCTTGCGGCACAATGAGCGCTTGCCGATACAGATTCTCGATGTCCCTGGTCAGGGCAGGTATGTCGAAAATCGTGCTTAATTGCCGGTCGGCCAATTTGTCCTTGATGCTTGCCAGTTCGGCGGGCCTTTTCGCCAACCGCACGGCTTTCTCCGCATATTCCTTCAGGCTGGTTGCAATCAACTCCGGCAGCCCGAGATTGGTCAATAGGCTGCCGGCCATGCGCGAGGCGAAGGTTCGCCCCGACAGCGTCAGAAGGGGGAGGCCCATGAAAAGCGCGTCGTTGGCCGTGGTCCCGCCGTTAAACGGGAAGGTGTCCAGAAAGAGGTCCGCCAAATGGTAGCGGGCCAGATAGTCCGGGGGGGCGACTCTGGACGCGAAGATGAGCCGGTCCTTCTTGATCCCCTGCCGCTTGGCGGCCCGGACCAGGTTCTTGCGCGCCCATTCGTTGTCGCCCAAGAGCCAGAGCACGCTTCCGGACACCCGCTTGAGGATCTGCATCCAGACGGCAAAGAGCTCCTCGGTGAACTTGTAGTTGTTGTTGAACGAGCAAAAGACAAAGGCTTCCTCGGGAAGCCCGTTAGCGGCCCGGGTCGACTTGGGACCGACCGGGCGCTGGGAGTCGCTGGCCTGGAAGCAGTTGGGAAGGTAGAGCGGCTTTTCGGAGAAGTGGCGGGCCGACTCCTCGGGGATGAGATATCTGTCCGCGATGACGTGATCGATCCAGGGCAAACCGGTGGTACCCGGGAAGCCGAGGTAGGTCATCTGCACGGAGGCCGGGCGGTGCGAGAGAATCAGCGGCCTGGCACCCGAGGTAAGCCCCTGCAGGTCGATCAGCACGTCTATTTCGTGGGACCGTATGCAGCGGGCCGCTTCCTGGTCGTCCATGCCGCCGATCTTGATAAAATGATCCATCGCGCTCATGACGCGATTACGCAGGGGACTTCCGTCCTCGCGGCTCCAGCAAAACCCGTAGACCTCGAAGTGCTCGCGGTCGTGGAGTTCGAACAGTTGCACCGTGAGGAGGGAAACCGCGTGTAAACAGAAGTCCGAGGAGAGATATCCGACCCTGATCTTTCCATGGCGGTAGCCACCGGGAGGGGCAAGCATACCGGTCTCGGCGCTGAACTTATGCTCGACGAACCAGCTGGCCGCCGCGTGTTGCAGTTCGGGGTCGTCGCTGGCAGACAACATCGCCAAAGGGGAACAACCCCTGACGGTCTCCTCTTTGGTACTTCCCTTGTGCAGCATGTTGAGGGGCCAGATACATTGTTTTTGCCGCAGGTGCCCCAAGTGCAGCAGTACATCCACCTGATCGGGGTCTAACAAAAGACTCCGTTCCAGCATGCGCAAGGATTCCCGAAATTCCCTTTTGGTCTCCAAGAGCCGCCCCAAATTGTTGAGGGCATGCAGATGCAAGGCCCTATTCTCAGCAAGTCCGATGCTTTGGTGACCTAATGCCGACCTCCACTGCTCGAGAGTCTCGTCGCTTTGTCCCAGATGTTCCAGGTAAGTACCCAGGTTGAGACGAGCCTGCAGCAGGTCGGGATTGAGTTCCAGTGCCTTCTGGTTCGCCTGCGCGGCCCTGACATAGTCGCCGTCCGCAGCCAGCAACACGCCGAGGTTGAAGTGGACTACGTAGGCCAGGGGCGACGAGTTGTGGTCGATCCATAAACCGTACAGATTTTTAGCGGCATCCTTTTTCCCCGCTGCACACAGGCGGTCCACCATGCGCAGCAGGTCAAGCAGTTCCAGCGTCCCCTGTCTGGCACGTTCGGCGGCGGAGTTTTCCGCCTCTTCCAGGTCACCGTCAGAAACGCCCGACACCTTCGAAGTCACATTGGTTTCCATTTAATCCTCATCCAGTCAGGCAAAGTCGCACTCAGTCTAAAACGTGCTAGCAATGCAAATCACTTGCCACACAGGTCAGAATGCACCACTTATAATCTGGCGTTAAGGTTACCGCGCTGCCGGAGGCGCAGTCTTTCCCGCAAGGGCAGGAAGCGTGATGGTCTTTGCATCTTACGGCAGATGGTTCGTTTTGCAAGACGCCGCTTAGCAATGCCCCGTGTCAGCCTGACGCCTTTAGTGCAGGTTCAGGCAAGAGTGCGGCAGGTCAGACAGGCGAAAAAACGGAGATCCCGAAAGGGTTCGTCAAACATTTGGCAGCTGCTCCAAGATTTTGAATGACGGAGCCCGAGCGCTTCAGGGTGCCATGAAGGGAAGGGATTCGGCCCTGCAGGTAAAGGAAAGTGCTGACGAAAAAAGGGGCCAGCTGCGTCAGCTGGCCCCGGAGAAGGGTAGAACATCCGGCCCTGCTGCGCAGGCCCGGGTGATCCGGTACCGAGCCTGAGACAGGCCCGGTACCGGGTATTTTGTTTATCCTACCAGTGGGTCATGATGGGGAATCGCGACCCCTTGCACCGTGACCTCGTGGCCGTGATGCTCGGCCCCGGATACCAGTGTGCTGCCGACATGGTGGGTGGCATCCAGAGAGAGCATGTCGTGTGCGGCAGCCCCCACGGTATGATCCACTGCCGTCGGCAGGTGGGAGTTATTGCCAAAGGACAGGACATCGTCGAGCCCTTGATGCGCGGCACTATGGTTCATGTCGATCACATGTGCCGGGGTGAGGCTGCCGACCGGCGTCATGTGCTGCAGTGCCGCTATATCTGCGGTGGTGAGAGAAGCCACCTGGTCGTGGGTCAGTGCATGCACCTGAGCCGTGCTGAGGGCATGGATCTGGTCCGTGCTGAGGGCATGGACCTGGCTCGTGCTCAGTGCCGCAATATCGGCAGTGCTGAGAGCATGGATCTGCGTCGTGCTCAGGGCCGCCATATCGGCGGTGGTCAGTGCCTGCACCTGGCTCGTGCTCAAGGCGGCGATACTTGCCGTGGTGAGCGCAGCCACCTGGGTCGTGGAAAGGGCAATGATGCCGCTGGTGCCCAGTCCCGCGATATCGCTGCTAGTCATTGCAGCGATGTCGGCTGTGGTCAGGGCCGAGTCCTGGAACCAGACGTCTCCCATCTCATGGGTCTTGCCGTCTGCTGTCGTGTAGGTCGAATCGAGCATGATCCAGTTACCGTTGTTGTTGATCGCGCTCTGTACCGCGCCCAAATTGAGCTGTGTTATGTTGAGATCGCTCAGCGACTTCAGTTCGCCCGCCTGAGCCACGCCGTCCTGGTTGCTATCTACCCAGACTTTGAGCTCGTTGAACGCTGCGTCCTTGGCGCTTATGACGCCGTCGTGATTGGCATCGAGTGCCTGCAGTGCTGCGAAACCGTTGACCGCCTTGACGCCGGAGGCCAGTGTCGTCGCCGAACCGAAGAGTTCGCTGCCGTTATTGATGGTGCCGTCGTTGTTCAAATCCGTTACCAGGAATCCGCTGGTGGCGGCAAGCCAGCCGACGTGCTGGCTCAGGCCGGTTGCATTCAGGTCGAAGGTGTGTCCGGCCGTCATGTTTACCGTCTGGATTCCCGTGTCGCCGAGATCCAGCACGATCGGTGTCGATAGCTGGTTGGCGCTCATCGCCGTTATGTTGGCAGTCCCCAGTGCCACTATGTGGGCGGTATCTAGGGCTGTGACGTCTGCGCAGCTTATGGCCTGCGCCTGCGCCGTGGTGAACGCGGCAATCTGAGCCGTGCTCAGGAAGTTAATATGACTGGTGTCCAGTCCGGCTATCTGAGCCGAGGAAAGAGCAGCCACGTCGGCAGTGGTCAAGGCCTGCAGATGTATCGAGTCGAGCGCGTTCAGATCGGCCGTGGTGATGGCATGTGCCTGCGCTGTGGTGAGCGCTGCCAATTGAGTCGTGCTCAGGGTGTTGATGTGCACGCTGTCGATGCCGCTGATCTGCGCCGAGGTGAGGCTTGCCACCTGGGCGGTACTCAGCAGGGTGATGTGAGCCGAGTCCATCCCGTTTAGCTGTGCGGTGGTCAGGGCACCAACGTCCGCGGTGGTTATGGCCTGCAGATGGGTCGAGTCAAGGGCGTTGAGGTCTGCCGTGCTGATCGCCCCGATTTGCGCCGTGGTGAGCGCCACCATCTGCGCCGTGCTCAGCATGGTGATGTGGGCCGTGTCGATGCCGCCTATCTGCGCTGTGGTGAGTGCCGCCAGGTCGGCGGTGGTAATTGCCTGCAGGTGTACCGAGTCAAGCGCATTGAGGTCGGCCGAAGTGATCGCCTGCACCTGTGCCGTGGTGAGTACCGCTAGCTGCGCCGTGCCCAGCAGGTTGATGTGCGCGGTGTCGATCCCCTTGATCTGAGTGGGGGTCAAGGCTGCGACGTCGGCGGTCGTCAGGGCCTGCAGGTGCACCGAATCGAGCGCGTTCAGGTCGGCCGTTCCGATCGCCTGGGCCTGCGCCGTGGTGAGTACGGCTAGCTGCGCCGTGCTCAGGAGGTTGATGTGGGTGGTGTCGATACCCTTGATCTGGGCGGAGGTCAAGGCTGCCACGTCGGCGGTGGTCAGAGACTGCAGGTGCACGGAGTCGAGCGCGTTCAGGTCGGCCGTGGTGATCGCCTGCGCTTGCGCCGTGGTGAGCGCGGCCAGCTGGGTCGTGCTCAGGGTGTTCAGGTGCACGCTGTCGATGCCGCTAATCTGCGCGGCGGTGAGGCTTGCCACCTGAGCCGTGCTCAAGAGGACGATATGGGTAGAATCCATCCCGTTGAGCTGCGCGGGGGTCAGGGCCGCCACGTCGGCGGTGGTAATGGCCTGCAGATGCACCGAGTCGAGCGCGTTCAGATCGGCCGTACTGATTGCCCTGGCCTGCGCGGTGGTGAGTGCGGCTATCTGAGTCGTGCTCAGGAGGTTGATGTGTGCGGTATCGATGCCGCCGATCTGGGCGCTGGTCAAGGCAGCCAGGTCTGCGGTGGTGATGGACTGCAGGTGCACGGAGTCAAGCGCATTCAGGTCGGCGCTGGTTATTGCCTGCGCCTGCGCCGTGGTGAGCGCGGCGAGTTGGGTCGTGCTCAGCAGGTTGATGTGCGCGGTATCGATCCCCTTGATCTGGGCGGGGGTCAAGGCTGCCACGTCGGCGGTGGTCAAGGACTGCAGATGCACCGAGTCGAGTGCGTTCAGATCGGCCGTGGTGATGGCCTGCGCCTGCGCCGTGGTGAGCGCTGCCAGCTGGGTCGTGCTCAGGGTGTTGATATGCACGCTGTCAATGCCGCTGATCTGCGCGGTGGTGAAGCTTGCCACCTGGGCGGTGCTCAAGAGGACAATATGAGTCGAGTCCATCCCGTTGAGCTGCGTGCTGGTCAGGGCCGCCACGTCGGCGGTGGTAATGGCCTGCAGGTGCACGGAGTCGAGCGCGTTCAGGTCGGCCGACGTGATCGCCTGCGCCTGCGCCGTGGTGAGCGCGGCTATTTGGGTCGTGCTCAGAAGGTTGATGTGCGTGGTGTCTATCCCCTTGATCTGAGCGGGGGTCAAGGCTGCCAGGTCGGCGGTGGTCAGGGCCTGCAGGTGCACCGAGTCGAGCGCGTTCAGATCGGCCGAAGTGATCGCCTGCGCCTGCGCCGAGGTGAGTGCGGCTATTTGAGCCGTGCTCAGGGAGTTGATGTGCGCGGTATCGATGCCACTTATCTGGGCGCTGGTCAGGGCCGCCAGGTCCGCGGTGGTGATGGACTGCAGGTGCACGGAGTCAAGCGCGTTGAGGTCGGCGCTGCTGATCGCCTGCGCCTGCGCCGTGGTGAGCGCGCCCAGTTGGGTCGTGCTCAGCAGGTTGATGTGCGCGCTGTCGATACCCTTGATCTGGGCGGGGGTCAGGGCCGCCACGTCGGCGGTCGTCAGTGACTGCAGGTGCACCGAGTCGAGCGCATTCAGATCGGTCGTGGTGATCGCCTGCGCCTGCGCCGTGGTGAGCGCCGCCAACTGGGCCGTGCTCAAGGTGTTGATGTGCACGCTGTCGATACCGCCAATCTGCGCGGTGGTGAGGCTTGCCACCTGGGCGGTGCTCAAGAGGACAATATGGGTCGAATCCAGGCCGTTGAGCTGCGCGCTGGTCAGGGCCGCCACGTCGGCGGTGGTGATGGACTGCAGGTGCACGGAGTCCAGTGCGTTGAGGTCGGCGCTGGTGATCGCCTGCACCTGTGCCGTGGTGAGTACCGCTAGCTGCGCCGTGCCCAGCAGGTTGATGTGCGCGGTGTCGATCCCCTTGATCTGAGTGGGGGTCAAGGCTGCGACGTCGGCGGTCGTCAGGGCCTGCAGGTGCACCGAATCGAGCGCGTTCAGGTCGGCCGTTCCGATCGCCTGGGCCTGCGCCGTGGTGAGTACGGCTAGCTGCGCCGTGCTCAGGAGGTTGATGTGGGTGGTGTCAATACCCTTTATTTGTGTGGAGGTTAAGGCTGCCACGTCGGCTGTGGTCAGAGACTGCAGGTGCACGGAGTCGAGCGCGTTCAGGTCGGCCGTGGTGATCGCCTGCGCTTGCGCCGTGGTGAGCGCTGCCAGCTGGGTCGTGCTCAGGGTGTTCAGGTGCACGCTGTCGATGCCGCTAATCTGCGCGGCGGTGAGGCTTGCCACCTGGGCGGTGCTCAAGAGGACAATGTGGGTCGAGTCCAGGCCGTTTAACTGTGAGCTGGTCAGGGCCGCCACGTCGGCGGTGGTCAGGGCCTGCAGATGCACCGAGTCGAGCGCATTCAGATCGGCCGTGACTATGACCTTGGCCTGTGCCGTGGTGAGTGCTGCTATTTGAGTCGTGCTCAGGGAGTTGATGTGTGCGGTGTCGATGCTGCTTATCTGTGCGGTGGTCAAAGCCGCCACGTCGGCGGTCGTCAGGGCCTGCAGGTGCACCGAGTCGAGCGCATTCAGGTCGGCGCTGGTTATTGCCTGCGCCTGCGCCGTGGTGAGCACCGCAATCTGCGCCGTCGTCATGAGACCGAGCTGTACAGTGCTTAACTTGCTGATCTGGGCGGTAGTCAAGGCCGCCACGTCGGCGGTGGTCATCGCCTGCAAGTGGACGGAGTCCAGCGCGTTGAGATTGGCACTGGTCAGCGCTTGCACCTGCGCCGTGGTCAGGACGGCGAACTGGGCAGTAGTAAGTGCCAGGATTTCACTTGTGCCAAGGCCAGCGATGGTTGATGGAAGAAGCGCTGCGACCTCGTCGGTGCTCATACCTGAGAAATTGATCATGAGTGTCTCCTAAAAACTGGTGAAATCTGGATGAAGCGAATATGTGTGGGGCAAAAAGAAAATGACGGGCTAAGAAAAATCGATTCACGCCGGCGCAGCGACTGGCTCAATACCAGGGGTATCAAGGTTCAGCCGTGCCAAGAAAGCCTGTCCTTAGGCCGTGGCTACGGTTTAAACCTGCCGCGGCTTGGCTGGCAGCTGTCGAACGGAACTGTGTATCGGTTCGAAGACGACCTGCTTTGCATCTCATCCTCGATCGCGGCGGCAGCTCATTTACCTTTATCGGCACACACTGTCGATACTGAAATAGAAATTTTGTCGATTTTATTATTTTTTTTTATTGACATCGCAGCATTCTCGCCGGTTGCAATTGCGAAGTGGCTGCGGTATAGCAGGAATAATGCCGTATGACCTGCCTTGATAATACTGGCTTTTTACCCGGGGCCGCGGGGTCCTGTGTTCAGATATCGCACAGGAGCCTCAAATAGCGGGAAATCACGGTGCAGAAATTGCACAGGGTACGGTCGTAGGATGGCGTTTCTTCGGGGGGAGATGAACGGGGCCGGCTCTCCTGCGCCGGCAAAATTCATTTTTCAAGTAAAGTTTTCGAATAACCAGACGAAAAGCCTACTAGACAGTTGGCTCCCTCAGCCAGTTCCTTACTTTTCAACGAGATCGCGGCTTGGCAGGAGGACTCTTCACCGGATGCATAAATTATTCTTCTTAAAACACTTTTTCCTCCCTGCGGCTTTTTTCAGTTTCTTCAGCAACATGCTGCTGCTGGCTCCCATGGCCTTTTCCATGTCGCTTTTCACCCGCGTGGTCCCTACCCACAGTGAAGAGGTGCTCTGGCTCCTGATTTTCCAACTCCTGATAGCGCTCCTGGTCATCGGGGCTCTGGAAATCGTACGTTCGCGCATACTCACCACGGCAAACAACGCCATAGATGCCATGCTCGCGCCCTATGTCCTGAACAAGATGCTGCAAGGCGCGACCTCTCCGGAAGATAATCCCTACAACTACGCCTTGAATGACCTGCAGACGGTGCGGATCTTTTTAACCGGAGGTGGGATCGTTTCGGCCCTGGACGTCCCTTGGCTCCCCATTTATCTGGTGTTCCTCTATCTCATGAATCCCTTGCTGTTCGGTCTGTTGCTTTTTGGTTCCTCGCTGATGATCATGCTCACCATCGCCAGCGAATACCTGACCAGGAAACCGTTGGCGGAAGCAGGTGGAGCGAGCCGCGCCGCGGCACGCTTCGTCGATTCGGCCATGGGTAACGCCGAAGTCGTCAACGCCATGGGTATGGTATCGAGCCTCACCAGGCGATGGGCGACACTCAACGACCGCGTCATGACCCTCCAGACGGTGGCAAGCGGCCGGGCAGGCGGCGTTGCCGGCGCGACCAAGGTCCTGCGTCAGTTGACCCAATCGATGGGGATGGCGGCCGGCGCCTACATCATGCTGAGAGATCCGACTTTTTCCTTTGGTTTGATGCTGGGCGGAGGGATTTTGTTCGGGAAAGCTCTGGCGCCGATGGAATATGTCATCAAGGGGTGGAAGGACATCATGGCGACCCGGGCGGCATACGACCGCCTGGACACTTTTTTCAAACAGGTTCAAGACGATGAGCCGGTGGTGATGGAGCTCCCCCCGCCTACCGGCCAAATATCACTAGAGCATGTCACCTTCGGCATCCGCGCCACCAACAAGGTGCTGATAAAGGACGTCTCCCTGACGCTGGCCGCCGGTGAGTTTCTCGGTGTGGTCGGGCCGAGCGCTTCCGGCAAATCTACTCTGGCACGCCTGATGGTCAATGTTTGGAAACCGCTGCAGGGAGTCATTCGCATGGACGGCTCCAATACCAGTGACTGGCCTTCGGAGCGCCTGGGTCGTCATATCGGGTATCTGCCCCAGGACATAGAGCTTTTCGCGGGAAGCATAGCCGAGAACATTTCCCGTTTCGACGATCCCGATCCGGATAAGGTTATCGCCGCGACCACCCTGGCAGGGATGCATGACATCATTTTACGCATGCCTGGCGGGTACGATGCCCAGATCGGCGAGGGTGGCATGGTGCTCTCGGGAGGGCAGCGTCAAAGGCTTGGCCTGGCACGTGCATTGTACGGCAATCCCAAGTTCCTGGTTCTTGACGAGCCGAATGCGAGCCTGGACGCTGCCGGCGAGCAGGCCTTGGTCGATGCCATGGTTCAACTGAAGCTCGCGGGCAAAACGACGATCATCATCACCCACAACCCGAATTTTCTGAACCACGTTGACAAATTGCTGGTCATGCAAAACGGAGAAGCGGCAGCCTTTGGTCCGAAGGACCTGGTCCTGGCCCAGCTCCAGCAAAGTAACCTGCTGAAATTGCAGGTCGCAGCCTGATAACCGGCCGGCAGGGGTAGCCGGGGGCACCAGCAATTGCCGCCCCGGGGCACCCGGCCCCGACAACCTAACCCCAAAGTTGGAAGATACGATGTCAGACGCCACAGCACCGCCACCGGCAGTCCCCCGGGCCGCAGGCCGGGTTGCCACCATTCCCAAGACCACGGAGCTCGCAACTCTGCTGCCTCCAAGCAGCGACGCCCTGGTAAGGGCCGCCTCCATGTCCTCCAGGCCGGCGGTCCTTACCGGCTTCGGCGTCCTGGCCTTTTTCTTTGCCAGCATCTTCGTTTGGCTGGTGTACGTGCCGCTTCGTGCCGACATACACGTGCCCGGCGAGGTCGTTTTCAAGACCAAGCGTCAAACCGTGCAGCACCTGGAAGGGGGCATAGTCAAGCAGATACTGGTGCACGACGGCGACGTCGTGCAGGCGGGCCAGCCCCTCATCAGGCTGGAAAGCAGCCAGGTGCAGCCACTGGTGAACATGCTCGACCAGCAAAGTAGGGAAGAGGCCGCTTATCTGGCCAGGGTTGAGGCTGAGAGCAAAGACCTGGGCTCGATCCGGTTTCCCCGCTCCCTGACGGCACACGCGCACGAACCGGAAGTTGCCAAGGTCATGCAGACCGAGGAAAGGTTGTTTTCGGCGCGACGGGTCGCTTTTCAGAACCAAGAGCAGTTGCTGCAGTCGCAAATTGCCCAGGCCAAGGAATCCGCCAAGGGAACTCAGGAGCGTCTGGTCGCGAAAAAGCGGGAAATCGCTCTGATCAAGGAGCAGCTGGAGACCAATCAGGCCCTGCAAAAGCAAGGCTACGTCACCAACACCGTCGTTTTAGACCTGGAACGCACGCTGGCGGCGCACACCGGTGAATATGACCTGATCGCCGCGGCCGTGGCCGGAGACAAACATCACAAGGTAGAGTACGAGCAGCGAATCTTCGCTCTCAAGGCCGACCGGGTCCAGGGTGCCGTCAACGAGATGAAGCAGTCGTCGGTGCGGCGCATCGACCAGCAGGAAAGGGTGCGTCCCCTGCGCGACACGCTGGAAAGGGAGGTCATCCGAGCACCTATAACCGGCAAGGTGGTGGGCCTCAAGGTGACCACGGTCGGAGGAGTGATCTTGCCACGGGAAACACTCCTGGAGATCGCCCCAACCGGGGATCGGGAGATCTTGGAGGCAAAAATCCGCCTGGAGGATATCTCAGAGGTGAAGGTGGGCCAAAAGGCGGATGTCCTTATCTCCGGAGTGCACAACCTGGTCCGACCGGATGTGAAGGCCCGGGTAACCTACATCTCCGATGACAGGATTGCCGTACCGGGGCAGCAGCCCTACTATGCGGCCCAGCTTGAATTCGATCAGAATTCCCTGAAGACGCTCGGGAGCACCGCCCTGAGACCCGGCATGTCGGCACTCATAAATATCGCCACGAAACCGCGAACACCGTTTACCGACCTGGTCGAGACGCTGCAAAATCATTTCGATAAATCCCGCAGTACCAGATAGCTATCCCGACTGAGGGGCAACGGTCCGGCGGGTTTCATCCGCGACAACAGAGGGCACATGGCTTTAATCACATGTACAGAGTGCGGGCGGCAGATTTCATCAAGGGCCAAGTCGTGCCCGAAGTGCGGTTACCCTCCTGCAGCTGAAAATCAGCCGGTCGCCGCCCACCCCCGTATCCCTGCAGGGGACGGAGCGCAGGTAGCCCGGACAGCGAAGAGCGAGGCAGCAGCGACGGGCACGGCAGCTAAAACCGGTGCCGAGCAACCCGAAGTTCCCGCCCAATCGCAGCAGGAGGCCCCCGCGCAGGAATGGTATTACGTGACTGCAGCGGGGCGTAACGGCCCGGTCACGCGGGAATGTTTGCACCAATTGGTCGCCGCCGGGGAGATCAGCGACCAGACTTCGGTATGGCAGGTCGGGATGGCCGATTGGGTGGCGCTGTCTCTGCATCAGCAAACTGCGCAAGAGCCCGTCCCGACTGCGCCGCCAGTTGCCTGCCGACCGGCGTCTCAGTGGTACCTTTGGGTCCTGGCGCTCGCCCCGTTATGGGGAGCGCTCCTTCAGGTCATCGTCACGGAAGCCTGGGTGGCGCTGACCCATAAGCACCTAGGCTATTATTCACAGTTTTGGTGGATAATGGTCCTTGCCAATCTCACTGCCGCGGCCCTGGACTACCTAGCTCTGAAAAGTTCAGGGGAGGACGTCACCGGGATCGGCAAGGGAACCTTCCTTCTGGTCCCGCTCTATCTCTACCTGAGGAGAAAAAGACCTACTGCACGCCTGCTGCGCCTTGGCGTCTGGGCCGGTTCACTGCTGTTGGCGCTGTCAGGCTCCTTTTACCTGAATGGCTTATATGCCCGTCTGTCAACACTCTAGCCTCGCCGTCACTCCGATGAGGCGCGTATCTGTCAGGACCCCGGCACGACACATTCAAGGCGCGACCATCCTGTCATTATTTTGACCCGTTGCGCCGAGAGTTACGCCACCCTCTGGACCAAGGTCGCCTCTGGCGGGTCGGGGGAGGTCAGGTCACCTTTAGGGTTGCCCCCTGAGCCACGCTTGCGCCGGGCGCTGCCCTCTTCGGGAAGCAGGGGGATCCGGCCCAATTTGCTGTAGGGTGAAGTCCGCAACGGCCTTAGCAAAAAACACCTAGTGGGCGCCTTCAGATGCGGCGCAATCCGCCACTGTCAAGGCGTTGACGCTGTCCCACCCGCGGGAAAAGCAAAAAAGCCTGTATCTAACGCCTGCTCTCCATGGCCTCCCCCGCAACCCCAGTCGGCACGATAAATGCTGAATCGAAGATCGGCACGTTACTCCTATGAATCCAGCTGATTACCTAATCCAAGGACGGCTGCGCCGGGGTCCTCTCTCTAGGTAGGCGGACTCTTGCCGCAGGGATGCGGGGATTACCGGAATACGGCTCAGCCACAAGGGAGAAAGCATTTCCAATGAAGTATACGAAAGCAATAGCGATCCTCGGATTATTGACAGCGCTCCAGGGCGCCGGAGTTACCCTCTGCGCCCAGCAAGGGAGTGACGCCAACAAGGAGGCGCCCGCTGGCGCCCCCTCCCCCTCCCCCTCCCTACGCCCCTGCACTCTGGCCCGGTCGATACTGAAGCAGCAGGGGCTGCTCGACTCCCGGATGACGATGCTGCCGAGCGCCGATTCATTCGCCGCCGCGAACGGCGGCTTGAAACTGGTCCTTGCCTGCGGGTTGTCTTCCGACGAGACCTATACCTTCAGCCGCCTGCTGGCCCGCTCCGGCACAGGGCTTCTCGTCTTCAAAAGGGACGAAGCGCCCGAGCAGGTATTTGAACTCCTGGCCGACCGGCTCGGGATCACCTACCATCTGGCCAATCCCGAGGCCCCCGGCAACGTGCCCCGCACCTATGTATTCCCGCCCCAGGGGAACGGCGACCGGGAGGTACGCATTACCCTGGACGCCCCAGGCCTTGGGTCCCATTCCCCCTCCCCGCGCGGTAGCGGGAACCGCGGAGCATGGGCGACTTCGGGAGGGCTGCAGGATTTCTACCTGCTGGCGAAAGCGAACGACCCGGACCTCGGACGCTCACAATCCCGGGTCGCGGCCAGCCTGGCGGACACCGACATAGCGCGGGCGGCCTTCCATCCCCGCGTCGACGCCAGTTTCGGGATGAGCCAGATCGACCAGACCGTGCTTAATTACACCCCCACCTCGACACACAGTTCGGTGTTCGGCTACAATTACGACGTTACTGCCCGCTTGCCTTTGCTGCATATGCCGACTGCACATAACCTCTCCTCCGCGCGTGCCGCCATGCGGGGTGAGGAGTCGGGTGCTACGGCAGCCAAACAGAATCTGATCGTGAGACTCGCGGATGCCTATTTTGCCATCCTGAGAGCCAAAACGGACCAGCAGATTGCCCGCGACGAGTTGGAGCGGGTAAAGCAGATTCTCGACCAGGCCCAAGCCTTCCTCAAGGCGGGGACCGGGGACATCATAGCCGTGTACGAGGCCAAAGCCCGCCTAGACGGAGTGATCGCCGACCTAAGCCGGGCTGAGAGCACCCTCAGGCTGGCCGAGCAGAAGTTTTCCGGCATTGTCGGCAAACCGGTCACCGTCGTTGCCGAAGTCCTGCACCTACAGCCGATGGATCCGGAGCCGGATGACCTCGAATGGTGGCTGACGACCCTGGAAAAGCAGGACCCCCAGGTGAGACAGGCGCGGGAGGGGCTCGCCCAGACCGTGGAACAGACCAAGGCGGCCCAGGCGGAACGCTACCCCGTGCTCGATGCCTCGGCGGGATATGACGTCAGCAAGGGAAGCGCCTTTCTGCCGGAGGTCGAGACGCGCGAATGGCATGTCGGAGCGACCGTCTCGGTCTCGCTCTACTCAGGAGGTGAGACCGCGGCCCGGATTCGGCGCGCTGTCGCCAACCAGGATGAACGCAGGTACATGCTTGAAGCGACACTGGAGCAGCGTCGGGAGAATTTGAAACAATCCTTTTTCAATCTCCGCTATAACGTGAGCCTGATAAAAGCACTCAAGCAGAAAGAAATATCCACCGAAATACAGCTCAACGGTGTCAGAAAAGGCCGAAGCCTTGGGACACGGACCGCCATTGACCTGCTTAACGCTGAGCAGGCCTATTCCATCGCCAAACGGGACCTGAGAAATGCACTCTATGACAATGTAGTAAGGATCATCCAGCTCAAAGCTGCTGCGGGGATACTGGAGGAAGCGGACCTTTCCGGAGCGTGAAGGCCGCAGTTTGCCGGGATGCCGGGATGCCGGGATGCCGGGATGCCGGGATGCCGGGATGCCGGGATGCCGGGATGCCGGGATGCGGCGACGCGGCGGGTCGCTGTTACAGCGACAAAATTTTCGTCATGACGGGGGAACACTTGTCGAATATAACATGCGTTGAATGCAATGCTGAAGTACCGGAATCCTCAGAAAACTGCCCGGAGTGCGGCTTTCCCTTTGACAGCCTCACGCCGGCGGCGTGCCAGCAATGCGGAAAACTGGTCGTTTTCTCTTCGGATCTCTGCCCAGAGTGCGGCTTTCCCAACGAAACTCTCCAGAGAGGCCGGGCAGTTGCTGCAGGAGAGAATCCGGGCGCGGACACCATCTCTGATGACACCATCTCTGACGGCCCGGCTTCTGACAACGCCCCCAAGGCGCAGACGGAGGGCGCTGTCGCCGGGCCCTCAGGTCAGGAGGTTCCTGTTCCGGCCGCGGATACCGAGCCTCCCGAGCTGCAGCCCCCAAACCCTGATCTTGACCCGGCTTCTGCCGAAAGCGACCTCTCGGACATTGACTATATCGTAAACTCCATCATACGGTATATCGCCGAGGTCAAGGTCGATATAGTCAACAAGCCGATAAAAGCTTTCCTCCAGATTCTGACCGAGTTAGACAACTCAAACAAGCAGCTGCAAACAACCCTTGCCGAGCAAAGCCAGCAGACCTTATCCGGAGTTCAGGAGACAGCACTCTCCATAGTCGATGAAATATCGAAAATGAGTATTCAGCAAAACAAGGAGTCCTTGGGAAAATCTCAGGAATTGGCTCTTACCATAGTCAGCGAAATCGCAGCGCTGAAAGAAGCCAGCAAAGCTGCGGCAGCGGAAAGCAGCAAGCAGGCTCCAGCCCCCACGGCAAGCGTGATACAAGAGAATAAAGCTGCACCGAACGACAACATTGAATACATTTTGTACCTGTGCATCATGATGGCGGTATTTACCCTATTGAATTTTTTCATCACGATTTACGCTGTGAAACTGATCAAATAACGCTAGGCCAACGCTCGGACGGCCTAAGGCAGCGTAGCCGCCGAGAGCGCCGGAACCAGGATCTGCAGTGCCTCCGTAATCTCTGCCACCACGGTCCCCCACTCTCCCATGCGGGGCTGCCGGAAGAGCCGCATCACGCCGGGATACCAGGGTGAGTCGGCTCCCCCGGCGAGCCAGCGCCAGTCAGTCTTGAAGTCGGGCAACATCACCCAGCACCGTTTTCCCAGCGCTCCTGACAGGTGGGCGACCGCCGTATCAACGCAAATGACCAGGTCGAGATTGACCACAATGGCGGCAGAATCGGCAAAGTCCTCAATGAGCGGACCCAGATTTACCAGGGGCAAACCGGCCGGCGGTTTTGCTGCCTCATCCTCGCCGGCACCCTTCTGAAGGCTAAAAAAACGCACCCCTGAGACCGCACCCAAGGGCTCCAGAACCCCCAGACCGGGAAGCGACCGGTCCGCATCGTTCTCGAAATTCGCGCTCCCCTTCCAGACCACACCAACCCGGACATCAGATGGTAGACACTCCCCGGAGAGCATGGACTCCCATCTTGCTACCTTGTCCCGCTCGGCCCGCAGATAGGGCAACTCCGCAGGGATGGAGTCGAGTCTAGTTGCGCAGTAAAGCGGCATGCTCAGTGGCGGCGTCCAGAAATCCCAATTCTGCAGCGGGACAATCTCGTCAAAGGAAAACAGAGCGTCGACCGCAGCCAGGCCCGAGAACAGGGTCTTCAGTGCGGGATGGCAAATAAGGGTAATCCGTGCCGCCCCGCGGGCTTTCAGTATCCCCGTGTAACGGCAGAACTGAATCATGTCGCCATGCCCCGCCTCGAAGGTGATCAACAGGCTCAGGCCCGCCAACGGCTCCCCACGCCAGCGGGGACAAGGGAGGTCCTCTTCCATCTGTGCGTACCAGTTGCGCGCCTCAAGACAGCGCCACCCTTCCTCGAAGCGGCCCTGGCGCAGCAGCAGGTAGCTCAGATTGAAATGGGCCAACCGGTAATCCGGGTCAAATTCCAGCGCTTTACGGTAGCTTTGCTCAGCGCATTTTTCCTGTTTCCGGCAAGCCTGCAGCACGCCGAGGTTCGACCAGGCAGCGCTAAAGCCCGGAGCGATTGCCAGGGCCCGCAGGTAGGCAGCCTCTGCCTCCTCGAACTGTTTCTGACCGGCCAGCAGCACCCCCAGATTCAAATGGGTGTTTGCGCTGCCGGGATTAAGCAAAAGAGAATATCGATAGTGACGCTCCGCCTCGGCGAGAGTTCCCCCTTGTTCCAGGAGCAGGCCGAGATTGGTATGAGCTTCGGCACAATCCGGTTCAAGCGTGATGACTTCTCGAAAACATGCTTCGGCGCGGCTCGCTGCGCCGGCGGCCATCAGGCGATTCCCCTCGGCAAAAAGCGCTTCTATGCGGTTTGGGTTTTCTCCCATATAAGTTACCTTTGAAGTAGCTCCGCGACACCCGGGCGGTCGCGGCAGCATCCCCTTCCTACTGCAAATTGGAGTCCATCCCCCGGGGTATCAAATTGTAAGTCAATCCCACAAGGTATTGTGCACTCTAGCGGATGGGAAAAGGTACGGGGATGCCGTGCTCCCTGCGGCGCCAGCGGCATCCCAGCCGGGTTCACGGCCGCCAATTTCATGACGTCTTCTGCCCGGCTGGGTAACAAAATATTGACGGATGGTTTCTTCGGGTGGGAAGCAGACAGGGGGGATTGTCCCCTGACAGGGTGTTAAAGGAGAGAGTCGGACGCGGGGAGTCATGCCCGCTCAAAACAATCCGGACACCTCTATGACTGGCCTGACCAACGTGGTGATAATGCCCAACTCGCTCAGGGTTCCGGCAGGTGCCACGCCGCAGGGCACCGGAGATCTGCCGGCCGATTTCCCGCAAGGCTGGATGACAAAAGCGGTTTGCCGCCGATAGGGCGCGACGCAGCTAACCGGATGGCAAACGGACGCAACGCCCGTCAGCGCGAGGGTTTTTACCCTGTGGTCTTGATTATGACGCCCTGCAGCGCGTCAAGTGCCTTGGCCGCCTTCAAAGCCTCCTCAGAGGGGATTTGCCGGATAACTTCGCCCGTTTGATCATTGAGAACCTTCACAACCACCGTCTTCGTGCTGTCATCGACCGAAAAATCAAGTTTGGTGGCAAAATGCTTCATAAAGTCGTTAAGCTGCTTGGCGGCAGCCTGAAGCTGCTCCACTCCATGGCCTTCCTCTTTTTTTTTCGTCGCGATCGCTGTGGCAGCCGCTGTTGAGGCCGCTGTCAGGGCAGCCGTTGCCCCCATCTTAGCTGCGGTGTCAACCGCAGTTTTACGATCCGATACTTCGTGGCTCCCCAGCACCACTGGAGTTTGGCTGATTCCTTGTAACGCAGTAAGAGTCATGATGATCCTCCTGTATCCATGTCAGTTTTTACCGTATCGGCAAATAAACCATAAACTTTATAATAAACTTTATAATTTATATATCCGGTCAATTCAGCCGCATCAATTGCCCCAAGCCCTTATTTTTCAGGTGCCAGATGCTGGCACATGTCTTGCGTCACTCAGCACGGGCCTTCGCGCCTTTTTCCCATAGAACCGCCAACTTTACCCCCCTGCCGGGCCGAAGGGGAGGCCCGGAAGGCGTGACTCAAGATTCTGCATTAAATCCTGTAAAATTCTTACTAAAGGTTATGGGACTAACTGCCGATTAATACCCCTGACAGCCGAAATTTAATAAAGGTGCCCCTATGATCAGACTGACCAGACTCGACGGCAGCGAGGCATATCTCAATCCTGACCTGATAGAGACGATTGAAGAGACCCCCGATACCCACATCACACTCTCCAACGGCAAGAGCTATCTGTTCCTGGAACCGGCCAAGCTCGTGATTGAGCGGATTGTCAGCTACAAGGCGCTGCTTTTGGGACGCGCCCGGGCTTACAGAACCAAAAAGTACGTGCACAGAAACGCTGCGCAGAAGTATCATCCGCTTGGCAAACAGTGAAAATATACGGAGTTAACGTGATGCTATGGATTTAGCTACCATAATTGGATTGGTGATGGGGCTTGGAGCCGTTTTCGGCGGCGCCGCCCTGGAAGGTCTGCACATGGGGGCACTGGTGCAGCCGACCGCGGCGATGATCGTTCTCGGCGGGACTGCCGCCGCGACCTTTGTCAGCTTCCCGATGGGGACGCTCATGACGGCATTCAAAGACCTCAAGAAAGTGTTCCTCCCACCCAATGACGACCCCGAGGCGGTGATCAAGAACATCATCAACTATGCCGCCAAAGCCAGGCGCAACGGCCTGATTTCCCTGGAGCAGGAGGCACAGAGCGTGAAAGACTCCTTCACCAAGAAGGGGATATCTCTCGTGGTCGACGGGATCGATCCGCAAAAGCTCCGGGAGACCATGGAGATCGAACTCGGCTCCTTCGAGGAACACGGCAAAGGGAGCGTCGAGGTATTCGAGTCGGCAGGCGGCTTTGCGCCCACCATCGGCATCATCGGAGCGGTCCTTGGTCTCATCCACGTCATGAGCAACCTTTCCGACCCCTCGAAACTGGGAGGCGGGATCGCCGTCGCCTTCGTAGCAACCATCTACGGTCTTATGACCGCCAACATCTTCTGCATCCCGTTCGGCACCAAGCTAAAACACCGGCTCAAGGAGCAACTGCTACAAAAAGAGATGGTCATCGAGGGGCTGATCGCCATCCAAAACGGCGAGAACCCGCACTTCATCGAGCAGAAGCTCCGGGCTTACCTGCACGGGGATGGCGGGGAGAAGAAGGGGAAGTAAATGGCAAGAAAGAAACAACATGAGAAGGAGGCGAACCACGAACGCTGGCTGGTCTCCTACGCCGACTTTATCACGCTTCTCTTCGCGGTCTTCGTCACCCTCTACGCCATGAGCCAGACGGACAAGAAAAAGATCGAAGAGGTTGTGGAGTCCATGCGCGACTCCTTCGGCTACAGCAAGAGTTCGCCTGCCAGCAAGCCGAGCGTCATCGAGGCCGGTGCCATGAGCATCATCCCCTCGTTGCGCAAGGTCGCCCAGTCGCCCAAACATGGCAGCAGGAGCAAGGGTGGTGAAAAAGACTTCCTGGCTACTAAAGCTTCCATCGAGGCGTATCTGATGAAAGTACGCGCCCAGGAGAAGGTAAGCGTCACGGTTAACCAGCGCGGGCTGGTGGTGAGCCTCAAGGAGGCGGGCTTCTTCGACTCGGGCAGTGCCACGGTCAAGCCGAGCTCCTACACCCTTTTAAACGACGTGGTAGGGGCGCTGTCTAGCTACTCCAACGGGATCCGCGTAGAGGGGCACACCGACAACGTCCCGATCAGCTCGCGTGCCTTTCCGTCCAACTGGGAGCTTTCCGCCGCGCGGGCGACCAACGTGGTGCAGTACATCACCAAACAGGACGACCTTGACCCCAGCCAAGTTTCGGCGACGGGGTACAGCGAGTACCGTCCGATAGCGGACAACGGCACCGAGGAGGGGCGCGGGAAGAACCGCCGGGTTGATCTGGTGCTCCTCTCCGAGCAAAACGAGAAGGGTGAACCCTGACGGCTCGTTATCCTCGCCACTCCTTCAAAATTTTGACACCCCCCGCCACCTGTAAGTCCCCGGCATTCCTGGCCGCAACCACAATAAAAAATCTTGGCATGCCCGTTGCTTCCACTAACCGGAGAAACGGAGCATTCTAGCTCCTTCCAAGCAAGCCAACGCAATGAGGGATATCATGCTAAAAGGTAAATCCATTCTGGTAACGGGCGGCACCGGTTCTTTCGGAAAAAAATTTGTCGAGACCATCCTGCTCAAGTATCCGGAGATAGCGCGCATCGTGGTGTTTTCCCGCGATGAACTGAAGCAGTTCGAAATGGCTCAAAAGTTTTCCGCCGACAGATTCCGCCAGATACGCTACTTCATCGGTGACGTCCGCGATAAGGACCGCCTCTGCCGAGCCATGGAAGAGATCGACATAGTAATCCACGCTGCGGCACTCAAACAGGTGCCGGCCTGCGAATACAATCCTTTCGAAGCGATAAAAACCAACATCCTCGGCGCCCAGAATGTCATCGAGGCGGCGATCGACAAGGGTGTGACCCAGGTGGTCGCCCTCAGTACCGACAAGGCCGCCGCACCGATCAACCTTTACGGCGCCACCAAATTATGTTCGGACAAGCTCTTTGTTGCGGCCAACAATTTCAAAGGGAAGCGCAATATCAAGTTTTCCGTGGTTCGTTACGGCAACGTCATGGGGAGCCGCGGCAGCGTCATCCCGTTCTTTCTGAAGAAACGCAGTGAAGGTACCCTGCCGATAACCGACGAGCGGATGACCCGCTTCAACATAACCCTGGCCGGCGGGGTCGACCTGGTCCTTGACGCCTTGCAGAACATGTGGGGAGGAGAGATCTTCGTCCCTAAAATTCCGAGCTACCGCATAACCGATGTCGCGGAAGCCGTCGCGCCGGGAGGTAGCAGGACGATTGTCGGGATCCGGCCCGGCGAAAAGGTTCACGAAGAGATGATCACGACGACCGACGCACTGAATTCGGTTGAGTTCGACAGGCATTTCGTCATACTCCCGTCCATTCCTCTCTGGGATATACAGGAATTCACCCGGCATTTCAGCGGGGCACCCTGCCGGGCCGGCTTCGCCTACAACAGCGGCACCAACAACGACTGGCTGACCGTCGAGCAGTTGAGACAGCTCCTGATCGATCACGTGGACACCGGATTCACACCCTATCGGGAGATCTGCACATGATACCTTACGGCAGGCAGAGCATTTCCCCAAGCGACATCCAGGCTGTGGTGGAGGTGCTGACCTCCAACTGGCTTACCCAGGGCCCCTCGGTGCCGCGCTTCGAAAGGGGAGTCGCCGATTACTGCGAAGCGGCCTACGCGGTCGCCGTGAACAGCGCCACTTCCGCGTTGCATATCGCCTGTCTTGCCGCCGGACTGGGACCGGGAGACCTGCTCTGGACCTCGCCGAACACCTTTGTCGCCTCCGCCAACTGCGGCCTTTACTGCGGAGCGTCCGTGGATTTCGTCGATATCGATCCCGGCAGCTACAACATGAGCGTCGAGCGCCTGCGCGAAAAGCTGGAGCTGGCCGAGCGGGCGGGAAGGCTTCCCAAGGTCGTGGTGCCGGTTCATTTTGCCGGGCAGTCCTGCGACATGGAGGGGATCGCGCGCCTAGCCGCCCGCTACGGGTTCCGGGTCATCGAGGATGCCTCCCACGGCATCGGCGGCCGGTACCGGGGTGAAGCGGTGGGGAATTGCCGTTACTCCGACATGACCGTCTTCAGTTTTCATCCGGTGAAGATCGTCACCACCGGGGAAGGGGGCATGGTGCTGACCCAAAGCGCCGACCTTTACGAGAGGCTGGTCCGGTTACGCAGTCACGGCATAACGAGCGACCCCTCGCGCATGGCGGGAGAGTCCCACGGCCCCTGGTACTACCAGCAGATCGAGCTCGGCTTCAACTACCGGATGACCGACCTCCAGGCCGCTCTGGGCGCAAGCCAACTGACCAGGCTGGACGAGTTCGTCTCCCGGCGTCACTTCCTGGCCGAGCGCTACGGCCGTGCGCTGGGCGGTCTGCCGCTCACCCTTCCGGCCCAGCACCCGGACACCTTTTCCTCTTTTCATCTCTATGTGATCCGCCTCCACGCCGAGCGGATCGGCAAGAGCCGCCGGGCGATCCTTGAGGAAATGCGCGCCCGGGGGATCATGGCGCACGTGCACTACATCCCGGTGCACACCCAGCCCTACTACCAGGCGCGCGGCTTTGGTTCCGGCGACTTCCCCGAGGCGGAGCGCTATTACCGGGAGGCGATGACCATCCCCCTCTTTCCGGCCATGACCGATGGTGAGCAGGACCAGGTAGTGGAAGCGCTCCGGGGGGCCCTCAGGGTCCCTGCACTCCCCAAACGGAACCCGCTATCCCAGAAGATCTCGGAGGGGGCGCCCGCATGAAGGTAGCCATCATCCCCGCGCGCGGCGGCAGCAAACGCATCCCCCACAAGAACATCAAGAATTTCGCGGGAAAGCCGATCATCGCCTATTCGATTGAAGCGGCCCAGCAGTCCGGTCTTTTCGACAGAATCATCGTCTCCACCGACGACTTCGAAATTGCGGAAGTCGCCCGGCGCTACGGGGCCGAGGTCCCGTTCCTGCGCCCCCAAGAGCTCGCCGACGACCACACCGGGACCAACGCCGTGGTAAAACACGCCATCAACTGGCTCTTGGGAGAAAAGATTACGGTCCGCTACGTCTGCTGTCTCTACGCAACCGCTCCCTTTCTTCGGCCGCTGTTGCTGCAGCAGGCATTGGAGAGCCTGGTCGATTCGGGCAAGGATTTCGCTTTTTCCGTCACCAGCTTCGCCTTCCCCATCCTGCGCAGCCTGCGCCTGACCGGCGCAGGGGGAGTCGAGCCGATCTGGCCCGAGAACATACCCAGGCGCTCACAGGACCTGGAAGAGGCGTATCACGACGCCGGCCAGTTCTACTGGGGCCGGGCCGAGGCTTTCCTCAACGATACCCCCCTCTTCTCCGACGCAGCGGTGCCGGTCATTCTTCCGCGGCATCTGGTGCAGGACATCGACACCCCGGAGGACTGGGTGCGGGCGGAGCTGATGTTCCGGGCTTTGGGAGACCGTGGTGCCGGCGCGTAAGGGAGCCCACTCTTCTGAAGCAGCCCCCCCGTACCGTGATGCCGACAGCCGTACCGTGATGCCGACAGCCGAACCATGGCACTGGCGAAAATTTCCGAGTTCTCACCTTTCCGTTAAAAGCGGTGATGGGGCAGGACAACTTTGAAGAAGGGCAAACGTTTTTCAACCCGTGCCAGAGACTTACAACCGCATGGCGCTAAACCCGGCGCTTTTGGAAGGCCATAGCTCTTCGGACCAACGTCATTTCGGTGGTACCCATATCAATGAAAAACATATACGTAACTCAACCCTATCTTCCGCCGCTGGAGGAATTTCTCCCGTACCTCGAACAGATTTGGGAGAATAAATGGCTCACCAACGGCGGACCTTTTCACCAGCGGTTTGAGCGAGAACTCGCCGATTATCTCGGGGTCGAACACCTTGCCCTGTTTGCAAACGGCACTCTCGCACTTGTCACGGCACTTCAATCGTTACGGATTACCGGTGAAGTAATTACTACTCCGTTTTCATTTGTGGCAACTGCGCATTCACTGCTGTGGAATGGTATCAAACCTGTTTTCGTTGATATCGACCCTGAGACATTCAACCTCGATCCGGAAAAGATTGAGGCTGCGATTACTCCCCAAACGACTGCTATTCTACCCGTACATGTCTACGGAAACCCGTGCGCTGTCGAAAAGATACAAAAAATAGCAGACACCTACGGACTGAAAGTCATTTATGACGCAGCGCACGCCTTTGGAATTGACTATAGAGGCGAGAGCATTCTGAGGCACGGCGACCTGTCAATTTTGAGCTTTCACGCAACAAAGGTCTTCAATACTTTTGAGGGTGGCGCCATCATATGTCCTGACGCCAAGACAAAAAAGCGGATCGACGACTTGAAAAATTTTGGATTTGCCGACGAAGTTACCGTTGTCGCGCCCGGCATTAATGGAAAAATGAATGAAATACAGGCTGCATTCGGTCTGTTACAGCTCCAACATATTGACAAAGCAATTGACCGACGGCGTGAGATAGACAGTCAATACCGGGCACGGCTATCATCGGTACCAGGTATTTCTTGTGCCCAATTCCCTACCGAGGCATCGAGCAACTATTCATACTTTCCGATCTTGATTGCGAAGGAATATCCCCTTTCGCGAGACGGTCTCTATGAAAAGCTCCGTCAACAGGACGTATACGCACGGCGATATTTCTATCCACTGATCAGTGAGTTCCCGATGTACAGAGGGTTGCCTTCAGCAGCACCGGTAAACTTGTCAACCGCTCATAAGACATCAGCTGCAATACTTTGTTTGCCGATTTATCCGACGATGGAGTCGACGGATGTTGATCTGATCACCGATATTATCAGCGGGATTCTGTAGTCAACGAGGAGCTTGCCTTGAAGATCATAATCTATGGCGGCAGCGGACATGCGAAAGTCGTCGCTGACATTATTGAAAAGACTAACGAGCATCAAATCGCCGGTTTTATTGATGACACGGGGACTGGTGATGCATCTTTTATTGGCTACCCTGTCTACAGAACTATTTGCGACCCGCGGCTTAAAGGAATTGTTGCCGGTATTGTCGCTATCGGCGACAACTGGGGCAGGGCATTGGTTGTCAAAAAAATTCTTACAGAAATCCCCCTGTTCCAATTTATCACTGCGGTTCATCCGTCCGCGCTAATTGGCAGGGGCGTCAGCATCGGCGAAGGAACTGTCATCATGCCCGGTGTTGCAATCAATGCCGATACGAGAATTGGCCGGCATTGTATTGCGAACACATCCTCATCCATTGACCATGACTGTGTCGTAGAAGATTTTTCCAGTGTCGCCCCAGGCGTGGTTATGGGCGGGAATGTTACGGTAAGGACAAGCACGGCTATCGGCCTTGGCTCTAGAATTATCCAGAGGGTTGTCATAGGTCAAAATACCGTCATTGGTGCTGGAGCGCTGGTGACCAAATCACTTCCTGACAATATAGTAGCTTATGGTTCTCCTTGCAGATTTATTCGCACCCGGAATTGTGACGACGGTTATCTTTGATGATCAAACATAAACCATTACGTTCGGGTGGGCTTTTTTTTGAATCAGCTTCACCCATCCAGAGAGATGACCTGTTATGAAATTGGCTCAAAGAAACCAGGTGGCAGATCCGCTGTGCTCCTTTATTGCGGATTTTCACGCCGGAAGCGACACTGAACCGGTAAAAATCCTTCATCTCATTCTTGATGAAAAATTTATAGACTTCGTCTCCGGGTTATTCAGTGAGAATGCGGGTGCGGAAAACCGCTTTGTTCTTCAGAGCAGCGACCTCTCCGTTCCACTGAAGCACGTCCTGAAAACGAGCCTCTGGCGCCAGGTGGACAGAAGCTATAATCGATCTGAAGAGGCGGGCCACGATTTGAACTGGTGTGATTGCTTGCTGATCCATTTCATGACTGGTGACTGTATACGCCTTATGCAAAGAATCCCTGCACACGTCAAAGTTCTCTGGAGCGGATGGGGTGGGGATTATTACCACTTTCTGTGCGACGAAAATATGCTTTACGAGCCCATGACCCAGGCCCTGGTGGCCGGCATCAAGTCGGCTCAACAGGCCAAGACGGTTTCACCCAAGGAAATGAGTAAAGCCGCAGCCGTGCAGGAACAATTCCGCCGGGAAGTCCTCCTCCCCAGCCTCGGTCGCGTCGATTATTTCTCGGCCCCAATCCGGGAGGATTATGAATCTCTCCGCGCTGCGCTGGGGGCACGGTTCACGGCCGAATTCATCCAACTGAACTATGCGAGCATCGATCATACCTTCCAAAACGCGGATGCGGCATTCAGCGGGCAAAACATTCTCGTCGGCAACTCTGCGACCAGTACCAATAATCATTTGGAAGTTTTTAAAATACTGGCGCGTCTGGATCTTGGAACACGTAAAGTCGTAGTCCCTTTAAGCTACGGTTCTCCCGAGTACCGAGAAATCATCCAGGCTAAGGGACGTGACTGGCTCGGCGACCATTTCATGCCACTGGTGGATTTCTTGCCGCTGGACGAGTACAACCTGCTGACCTCCAGCTGTTCGATCGCTATCATGAATCACGTGCGGCAACAAGCCTTGGGCAACATTGGCTTCATGCTTCACCAGGGTGCCAGAGTTGTTTTGAACGCGCGGGGTGCCACTTACCGTTATTTCCGCCGTATGGGCATCCATATTCAAAGCATTGAAGAGATTGAATCTGACCCTTCGCTGATCAGCACACCGTTATCAGCACAACAAGCGGCGGATAATCGCAAGATACTGGAGGAGATTTGGTCGTATGATGTCGTACGTGCCAATACCCAGCACATCATCCACGAAGTCGGAGCTCACAAAGGTAGCGATGCATAAAGAGAATCTGCTGTCTCACAATTGGCTCGTCATCCGGGCCAACAACGATTTCCTGCGCCGCTGCCTGCCGCTGCCGGGGGTGATTTACGATTTCGGCTGCGGAACCCGCCCTTATGAGGAGGATTTTCTTGAGCATGCGGACCGCTACATTGGGGTTGACTGGTCCAACACGCCCCACAAGCTTAAAGCCGACATCGTAGCCGACCTGAACAAGCCGCTACCCATTGCGAACGAAGTGGCAGACCATGTCGTCTCTTTTCAGGTGCTCGAGCACTTATCCGAGCCTCAAGTCATGCTGCGCGAAGCCCATAGGATTCTGCGGCCGGAGGGCACCTTACGCCTTGCGGTCCCCTTCCAATGGTGGATACATGAGGAACCCTGGGATTTTTGCCGCTACACGCGTTATGGTCTGTCACAAATGCTGGCCAAGGCCGGTTTTTCGCAGGTTCAAATCGAAGAGTCCTCGGGCTTTTGGGCGATGTGGTTTCTCAAACTCAACTACCAGACACTTCGGATTATACGAGGACCTTTTCTTGTCCGCCGCTCGATCCGCTGGAGTCTGGTACCTTTTTGGTGGGCCAATCAGCGGCTCGCCCCTTTGCTTGATCGCCACTGGGCCGAACCGCGAGAAACCGCAGGTTATTATGTGACTGCTAAAAAAATATAGCGCCTCTTGAGCACTTCAAATTAGGAGCATGCATGAACAATCAACTGACATCCGGTCGCCACTGCCCTGTTTGCAATACCGACCACGACGCCTTTTCTTCCTTCGGTCACCCGGTACGTGAGGACGCCGGTTGTCCCAACTGCCATTCCTTGGAACGACATCGGTTGGTCTGGTTTTATTTTCAGCGGCATACCGATCTCTTTGACGGGCACCCTAAACGGATGCTTCATATCGCACCGGAGAAATCCTTCGTTTCGCGCCTCGGATCGGCCCTTGGCGAAGGTTACCTGACAGCCGACATCCAAAGTGGGGCCGCCATGGCGCAAATTGACATCACTGAGGTTCCCTACCCCGAAGAGACCTTTGATGTTATTTATTGCAGCCATGTACTTGAACATGTAAGTGACGATCTCAAGGCGATGAGTGAACTATGCCGTGTCCTGAAACCGAACGGATGGGCTGTGCTTCTGGTGCCTATAATTACCGACAAAACGCATGAAGACAAAAACGTAACCGACCCGCTAGAGCGTGCACGACTTTATGGCCAGTCGGATCATGTTCGCGCTTACGGGCCGGATTACGTCGACCGCCTGACTGCTGCCGGCTTTACAGTGCGCACATTCCTGCCGCAAGATCTGGCTACACCCGCGGAAATAACACTTTATGGGCTAACACCGCCGTCTGGAGATATTTTCTTTTGCAGGAAAGCTGTGACGCACTGACGCCCTTGTACAGAGCGCCGCGGGGCAAAGAACGCCGACGACTTTTAAAAGCAAACTACTACGAGGTAAGTTAAAGTGCTTCCAAAAGTTACCATAATCGTGCCGGCTTTTAACGCTGGCAAATATATTCGACAAGCCATCAATAGCATCATCGAACAGACTTTTCTGGATTGGGAGGCTGTTGTTATCGATGACGGATCGACTGACGATACACCCATTGTTCTCAATGCGTACCGAGATCATCCAAAGTTTCGGATATATCACCAGGATAACAGCGGAATTCCTGCTACAGTAAATAGAGGAATACGTTTATCCCAAGGTGAATACCTATGTAAATTGGACGCAGATGATTATTGGGACCCTCAACTTTTGGAGACATTAGTTCCCGTTATGGATGAATCACCTGACGCCGGCATAGTATACTGCGATTCTCGCAAAATAAACGATGAAGGCTATATCACAACTCAAAGAATGGTTGGCTTTAACAATATCATGAGCAATTGCCCCGTTGCCGACCTGCTATTTGGCCTGTATTTTCCGGAAAACACCTTTTTGTACAGAAAAAAGGCTTTTACGGACATTGGGGAATACGACCTGAATTTTGCAGTAGGCTCAGTGTATGACGTGTTCTTAAGGATCGCCTCAAAATTCAGTTTAAAATATGTAAATGTCAATATGGGTTACTACAGAACTCACCCCGGTTGTGTAACCGGCGACAAGGGTAGATTGATAGAAAACTTTGCCCTAATCATTAAAAAAAACACTCCGCTATTTAAAAAAGCAGGAATCGAGGACCATGTTATCGAAAAAGCCATCTCTCTTTGCCGGCCTATGCCAGACGGCCAGTTTGATTGCGCTCACGAAGATTTAATGGCCCGCCTGATGGTCTATTCCAAATTCTTCTACCTGAAAAATCACCTACTTCCGGAGCTGAAAGAAGTTTGCATTTACGGAGCAGGAGCGGCAGGAAGGCTTTCTCCTGAAGCTGCCGGTTATTTCGGGATAAAGGTTCATAAAATTTTTGACAGTAGCCGCGAGAAAAAAGGACGAGATATTTCAGGAATAAAGGTTTGCCATTCCGATCAAATCAGGCTCGGAGAACAGCCGATAATACTCGTGATGTCGGAACACGCAGATGAGATAGCTCGGTGTCTGGAAGCTAAAAGCTTAAAACAACCCACCGATTTTTTAAAGATGTTCTGAATTAGGAGAGTCATATGGGTGTGGTAAACGCGAAGGTTGCTGTTGTCATCTGCAACTGGAATAAAAAAGATGACATCTTGAAATGTATTGCTTCGGTACTTGACCAGGACTACCAAGAACTTGATACTTATGTTGTGGACAACGCATCCTCCGACGGATCAGCCGAGGCCATCGCACAGGCCTACCCCGAGGTCACTGTTATCGTCAACGAGGAAAACCTCGGCGGTTCCGGCGGCTTCAACACCGGTCTTAGGGCTGCGTTGACGAAGGATTACCACTACATTTGGTTGCTGGACAACGATGTCGTTGCCGACCGTCAGGCCCTGTCCAAGCTGGTTCATTTTCTGTCCGGCAACGAGGACGCCGGCATGGCCGGTTCCAAGCTTTACTATATGAGCCAGCCCGACCTGGTTCAGGAGTTCGGGGCCTGGATTGATTGGGACAACGCCTATATCAAGCCGAACAAGAAGTACCATTCGGAAGCCAGGGACGGTGAGATAACCGAAAACGCCGAAGTCGATTACGTCCCGGCCTGTTCGGTGTTGGTCAGGACCGACGCTGTCAGGAAATGCGGGCTGATGAACGAATCCAATTTTCTCTACTGGGATGACATGGAATGGGGATTCAAATTCAAACAAAACAGATATAAGGTCTATGCCGTCGCCGATTCAAAGGTCTGGCACAACATGGGAACCGCAAACAAACGGAACCTCCTGCCGACCTATTATTTCTGGCGCAACAGGATCCGGTTCTTCAAAAAATACGGTAACGCCAAAACCTTTGACGCCTTGATGGAAGATCTGTTCACGGCCCAATTTACCTGCAGCGTCTTTCAGAAGGATAATACCCGGAAGGTCATCGAAAAAGCGATGCTAGACGGACTGAACGACCGGGGGGGACCGATCGCGGGCGCGGGAAGCAACGATTTGGATATCGATCGGCCTAGGAAGTACCTGGACGATTACCCCGAGGAAGAGAAAAAGAGGCTTCGATACCTCGATCTCGACCATGTAATCGCGAATGCCCCCTTCGAGGATGCCGGCGACAGGTTCCTTATTTACCGGGATAAATACCACAACCTTCTTCCGTCCGGGGTCGCTTTCGGGTTTCAGGGCGAATATCGGAGCCAGAAAGCCGATTTTTTATCCGGCATAAAGGAGAGACTTCGTGCCTAGCCCCCTTGTCAGCGTCGTGATCCTCTGCTGGAACCGGAAACAGGATGTGCAGGAAGGTCTTACCAGGTTGAAAAGCCAGAAGTACGACAATTTCGAGATTCTGGTGGCAGACAACTGTTCCTCCGACGGTACCGTGGAAATGATCGAGGCCGAGTTTCCGAACGTCAGGCTGATCAGGATGTTCAAGAATATCGGCATCGAAGCTTACAATATCGCCTTCAAAAATGCCAAGGGAGAATACCTGGTCATTCTCGACGATGATTCGTTCCCCAAGGAAGATGCCCTCGCCAGGATGGTGGACAAGTTTCAAAAGGATGACAAACTTGGCGTAGTCGCTTTTGACGTCAGAAACTATTACGGGTACGACGACGCGCGCGCGGAGGAGAGCGGGGACGGCAGCAGCACCGCTGCCGTGGCCAGAGACTATCTGATGGCCTTCAACGGTGCGGGCGCCGGCGTGCGCAGAGCATTGCTGGAAAAGGTCGGCTTTTACCCAGAAGAATTCTTTCTCTATTGGAACGAGCAGGATACGGCGTTCAGAATCCTCAATGCGGGCTACAAAGTCGAATTTTTTTCCGATGTGGTTTCCTACCACAAGTATTCCCCTAAAAACAGGGAATCCTGGCGAGCTCCCTTTTATTATACCCGCAACGCCTTCTGGCTTATTTGGAAGAACTATCCCGCCGACATGGCCGTGAAGCTTACCATAGCGATGATCCGCGATTGTTTTTACCATTCCATGGAACAGCGGACATGTATCTACCTGAAAGGCATGCTTTCTGCATTTTGCCACATGCATAATTTGAAAGGGAAAAGGAAGGCGGTGGATCGGCGCATCGCCGAGAATTTGAGAATTCCCTTCAATTCTGCCTTTACCTTTTTTAAATAAACCAGTATCGGGAGCCTACGCGTGAAAGAAGTGCTTATTATCAGGTCCGCCAGTTTTCAGCAGCTGGACCAAAACCTGGGCGCCCTGGAGGCGAAGTTCGCCGGCTGCCGGATCAGCATGCTGACCCACGAGCACGGCGTCAAGCTGGCCGAAAAGTATAAAAATATTAGCCATATATATATATATCCCTTTGTCGGAGGCTTCAATTACCGGAATAAAACCAGGGAATTGCGGGACAAGGAGTTTGATGCGGTAATAATACCGGTGACCAATGTCTCCGGAGCCGGTTTCTTTAACGTAATGCTGTTTTCGCTTACCTTTATGACAAAAAAAAGAATCGTCTGCAATCTGGTTTCTGATATGCGGGAAATCAGCAAGCTTGACATTTTAGGAATGGGCCTCAAAAGTTTTATACTCTCCGGTTTGGCAAAAGTCCTGTCCACGCTGTTTGGGGTATTTGTCGTAGCCTTACTTCCTGCGAAATTGAAGGCTCTTGAAAAAAAAGATTAGACCCGGGAGAGGAAATACCATGTTCAATTATCTAATCGTAGGTTGTGGCTTATCCGGCGCTTGCTGTGCCAGGCTACTTGCTGAGCAGGGCAAGCGCGTATTTATCGTCGACAAGCGTAACCATATCGGTGGAAATGTCTATGACTCCTATAACGAATACGGCATTCTGATTCACAACTACGGTCCCCACATATTCCACACCACACACAAGGACGTTTGGGATTTTTTGTCCCGGTTCACCAAATGGAGACATTACCAGCACCGGGTCCTGGCTCACGTCAATGGCAAGTTCGTACCGATGCCGATAAACCTCGACACCATCAACATGCTGTACGGCACCAGTTATACCGCGTTTAATGTCAATGATTTCTACCATACAGTCAAAGAAAACTGCGCTGAAGTTAACAATGCCGAAGACATGGTGGTGACCAAGATCGGCCGGGAGCTGTACGAACTCTTTTTCAAGGAGTACACGATCAAGCAGTGGGATCTCAGCCCGGCCGTGTTGGCCAAAGAGGTTACGGCGCGCATCCCGATTCGGTATAACCGGGACGACAGGTACTTTACCGACAGGTACCAAGGCATCCCCGAACACGGATACACCAAGATGGTTGAGAAAATGCTGGGGCACAAGAACATCAGCATACTGTTGAATACGGATTACAAGGACATCAAGGACGAAATCAGGTACGAGAACATGATCTACTCCGGCCCTGTTGACTATTACTTCGATTACAAGCATGGCAAGCTGCCCTACCGGTCGCTGAAACTGGAATTTGAGACCTACGACATGGAGCGCTACCAAACCGTCGGCACCCAAAACTACCCTAACGATTACGATTTTACCCGAATCACCGAATTCAAGTTCCTGACTGGGCAGCAGTGCGCCAAGACCACCGTTGCCATCGAGTATCCCGCCGCGGAAGGAGAGCCTTATTATCCCATTCCCCAGGAGGGGAACCAGCAGTTGTATGCGCGCTATAAAAAAGACGCGGCTGAGCTCCCCACCGTCCACTTTATCGGCCGGCTCGGACAGTACAAATACGCCAATATGGATGTCGCCGTTAAGGACGCCCTCGACCTGATCCAGGATCTCAATTTACCATCTGACAGGGGCTCGTGTGCCGCAGTATAAATGCCTAAAACGGAGCAGCTACTCCTTTGGATCGTACCAACTGGTGCCCATCAGAAAAGAAGACATCTTTCTTATCATGGATTGGCGCAATGCCCAGCTCTCCGTTTTAAGGCAGAAGGGTGTGTTGACCCATGCCACGCAGCAAAAATATTTCGATCAGGTCATCTGGCCTTCGCTTGGCACAGAAGAACCGTCTCAAATACTTTTCAGTTTCCTGAAGGACACTAGCTGCATCGGGTACGGCGGCATTGTGCATATCGGTTGGGAGGATAAGCGCGGGGAGGTCTCCTTTCTGCTCAATCCCGAACGGATTGCCGACCAGGAAACCTACCGGGAAGACTTTCTTGCCTTCCTTGGTTTATTAAAGGAAGCCGCTTACTGCGACCTGCAATTCAACAGGCTTACCGGAGAGACCTTTGATCTGCGCCCCTTCCATGTCTCCATTATGGAAGAGGCCGGGTTTGTGCTGGAAGGCCGCATGAAACACCATATCTGCCTGGACGGCAGCTACGTGGATGCCTTGATACATGGGCACCTGCGGGAGTACGAGCAAAGGCTGCCTGGATCTGCCGGGGTCGAGGCGGCAGACGCCGCGGCTAATGCGGAGCCGCAGCCCCGCGAGCGTCGGCAAAGCCGGCGGCTTGGCATACTCATCTCCAGCATATCCCGCAAGATCCCCCTGGCAAGCGCCGTCAGGGAAGCCGCCGGAGTACTCGGGAAAGAAGCCTGCATTACCGGCGCCGACGCCGATCCCGATTGCCTGGGCCGGTATTTTACCGATTGCTTCTGGCAAATGCCGCAGCTGCCTGAGCTGTCGGGGGACGCGGTGGTCTCCTACTGCCTCGCTAACGGGATTTCCAGCATCATCCCCACCCGTGACGCGGAATTGTTGTTTTATTCATCCCTGAAGCCCCGGATGGCAGAGCACGGCATCGCAGTCATGGTATCGGACGAAGGCCCTCTGAAGGACTGCCTCGACAAACTGCGCTTCGCCGAGTTGCTGTGTTCCCGGGGGTTCCCGGCCATCGCCAGCGCCGAGAGCCCGGAAGCCATCGAGTCCCGCTCCCTTGTCGTTAAAGAGCAGTTCGGTTCCGGCGCCAAAGGGATGGCCATGAATCTGGGACCCGCCGAAGCAGCCCTATTCTCCCAAAAGCTTGCCGCGCCCCTGTTTCAGCCGTTCATCGCGGGGTGTGAATTCAGCGTGGACCTCTATGTCGACCGGAGCGGCAAATGTCTGGGAGCGGTCGCACGCCGACGCGATCTGGTGCGAGACGGGGAATCCCAGATCACCACGACAGTGCGGCATCCCCGGCTCGAGGCCCTGTGCACCCGCATCGCGGAGAGCCTGGGACTCTACGGCCACTGCGTTTTTCAGGTTATCGAGGACCGCGCCGGGAACCTTCATGTCATCGAGTGTAACCCGAGGTTCGGTGGCGCGTCCACCCTGAGCGCGCAGGCAGGCCTCGCCAGTTTCTCATGGTTTCTCTGCGAGGGCCTGGGTGGAGATCCCGGTGTTTTCCCCTTCCTGCGCAACCGGCGGGAACTCCGGCAGGTCCGCTACCCGTGCGATGCCATTTTTCCCATCGCATAACAACTTTGTGAGGAAACCTTCCCGATGCTTAACTACCCCCGCAGCTTTGCCAGTCGCCCTCGGGCGGTGCTGCTCGATCTTGACGACACCTTGTATCCGGAACGCGAGTATGTCATCAGCGGCATCAATGCCGTTTCTGAGTTCCTGGCTTCTCGTGCTGACCTTCACCTGCGGATCGGCAGCGGCGAGATCGCAAGGCAATGCATTGGCCTGCTCGACGAGGGTCGGGGGGAACTCTTCGACCGGTTGCTGGTCCGTCTGGGCGTCAGTTCGCCCTCCCTGCTGGGCACCCTGGTCCACGTCTACCGCGCCCATCAGCCGCGTCTGGCGCTTTTCAGCGACGTGGCGCAGTCACTCGACCGCCTGAAGCGGGCGGGGATCCTGCTGGGGATAGTCACGGATGGCAAGGCGACCGTGCAGAGGAAGAAAATCGAAGCACTCGCGCTTGGGGAACTGGTGGCAACCGCCATCTGCAGTGACGACCTCCTTGCCGGATGCGGCAAACCATCCAAAGTGCCCTTCGAGGTCGCGCTTGGCTACCTGCAGGTGCCGCCGGAAGCAGCCGTCTATATCGGCGACGACCTCTCCAAGGACTTCATCGGTCCGCGCGGCCTGGGAATGGGAACCATCCGTATCGCCAGGGAGCACCCCCACCCGCTCCAGCCGCGCAGCGACTTTCCCGAAGCTCATCAGGCCGACGCGGTCTGCCGGGATTTGCGCGCAGCCGCGGACTTGCTGCTCAGCGGCGGGGCGCCTACGGTAATCGTTGCGCGATGACAACACCAAGGAGATAAAGATGCCCATCACTATCAAGAATCGCAAAATCGGAGCCGACTACCCGCCCTTCATCATTGCGGAGATGTCGGGCAATCATAACCAGTCGCTCGACCGGGCGCTGGCAATCGTCGACGCCGCCGCCCAGGCGGGCGCCCATGCGCTGAAACTGCAGACCTACACGGCCGACACCATGACGCTCGACATCGATGCCGGCGAATTCTATATCGACGACCCGAACAGCCTCTGGAAGGGGAACTCGCTCTACAAACTCTACCAGCAGGCCTACACCCCCTGGGAATGGCACGGACCGATCTTTCAGCGCTGCCGCGAGCGCGGAATACTCTGTTTCAGCACTCCCTTCGACGAGTCCGCGGTCGACTTTCTGGAGAGCCTGGATGCACCCTGTTACAAGATCGCCTCTTTTGAGAACACCGACCTGCCCCTGATCCGTAAGGTGGCCGCCACCGGGAAGCCGCTCATCATCTCGACAGGCATGGCGACCGTCGCCGAACTGGACGAAACCGTTCGGGCCGCGCGGGAAGCGGGGACTCAGCAGATCGTCCTGCTCAAGTGCACCAGCACCTATCCCGCCACTCCTGAGCACACCAATATTCGCACCATTCCTCACCTGCGCGAGTTGTTCGGCTGCGAAACCGGTTTATCCGACCACAGCATGGGGATCGGAGTCGCCCTGGCCGCAGTCGCCCTGGGAGCCACGGTGGTTGAGAAGCATTTCACCCTGAGCAGGGCCGAGGGCGGGGTCGATTCGGCTTTTTCGCTGGAGCCCGCAGAGCTGAAACTACTGGTGGAGGAGTCGCTGCGTGCCTGGCAGGCGCTCGGAGCGATCAGCTACGGCCCGACCGAGCAGGAGATCCCTTCTCTCAAACATCGCCGCTCCCTTTATGTCGTGGAAGACATGCGGGAAAACGACACGCTTACCCCGAAGAATCTGAGGGCCATCCGGCCCGGTCTCGGGCTTTCCCCCAAACACCTCGAGCTCTTCCTTGGCAAAAAGGTGGTCCGGGACATCAAAAAAGGCACGCCCCTGGACTGGGACCTGCTTTTCATAAAATAAACCAGAGCCGGAACAACCATTCAGATCCACAGGCCAAAGCAAAGGTGCCCATGTCAGAATCAAGCAATCCTTTAGGACCGTTCCTCGTCAATGACTTTGGAGACCGTTATCTCTATCAGGTCAACCGAAACGTTTTCAACGCCATCGGTTCCGACTCGCTTTACAACTCACTGTATGGGAAAAGACTTTTCGCAGAGTATCAGCTGAACCTGATCGTCGGCACCGATTCCGGGATCTTCCCCCGCTACATAGCGAAAAACGGCGTCCCTCCCGGGTCCCGGTACCTTTTTATCGAGCTGCCGGAGGTGCTGGAGATGCTCCGGCAGGACGGCCAGCTGGAAGACCTTCCCCCCGAGATTTGCTTCACCTCCTTTGACAGCTGGAAGAAACGGGCCGCGGCATGCAAGCTCCAGGAGTACATTTTTCTCGATTCGGTTTACAGCAGAGTTTCCTTGGCAGCAAGTGACGCGTTCCTCCCCGAGTACCGTGAGCTTTCCTGGTCGCTTAACCTGGAGCTCAATTCGACCATACACGTAACCCAGACCTCGATAAACAGCAGCCTTTTCACACTGCGCGAGCTGGAGAACCTGACCGAGAACCGTCTCGGGTTCGCCCAGAGCCTGGCGGGATCATTCGCCGGCAGGACCGCCATCATCCTCGCTGGCGGCCCTTCGCTGCAGGACGCCCTTCCCTGGGTCAGACAGAATAGGGACCGGGTTCTGGTCATTGCGGTGTCACGCATCAGCAGGATTCTCCTCGCCGAGGGGATCGTCCCTCACATGATCATCACGGTCGATCCTCAGCAGATTAGTTTCGAGGTGAGCCGGGAGATGCTCAACTTCGACGCATCCGGCGAGACCCCGCTTCTGGTGAACAGCCACCACGCTTCTCCGCTTTTGGTCGGACAATGGCCCGGCAGGAGCGTCTTCACGGCCTCGCTCTTTCCCTGGAGCACCCCGCTCAACCGGGACACCCTCTCCTACACCGGCCCGACGGTCGGCAACTACGCCCTCTCTATCGCTATGAACCTCGGCTGCACCGAAATAGTTCTCGCGGGAGTCGACCTCTGTTTTTCCCCGAAGGGTCAGACTCATGCGGCGGGGAGCAATGAAAACAAGGTGGGGCCCGACTTGGGGCAGGTTTCTCCCCAGTTGGAGACCTATGGAGGAGGGAGAGCCGAGACCAACCAAGGGTATGCCGAGGCACTACAGATTCTTGACCTGCAGGCCCGCATCGCCTGCAACCATGGAATTCGCGTTTTCAACTGTTCCCAAAGCGCGGCCAAGATTGACTTGATAGACTTCATTTCGCTGGACGATCTGTCCCTTCAGGCGGGAGGGGACACCCCAACCGAGATCATCACCCGCTGCGTGCCTGAGTCGACACGGCTCTCGCGCCTGGCGCACTACCACCTGGTCAAGAAAGAGCTGTTGCGGGCGCGTCGTAAGTTGGAGGAGATCCTCAAACTCGCGCGCGAGGCACTCGGCTGCTCAGACGGCCTTTTTGGCAGCAACGGCAGAAAGCGTGACTTCCGCTACAAGATCAGGATGGACAAGATCGAGCGACGGCTGGACGGAGCCTTGGGAGATTTCACCCTGCTGGTGAAGAAGTTTGCCCTCAAGAATTTCCTCTGCATCCTGAAAACGCCGCAGCAGGAAGCCGAATGGACCGACGAGCAGATCGAGAAGGCGACGCGAGACTACTATGAAGCCTATCAGAAGACTACAGAGTACCTGATCGTCCATTTGAATAATAGTCTGGGGAAAGTGAACTCCCGGATCGGCGAGGAAGCCGAGCACCCCTGTTTTGGCGAGCTGATCTCCCAATGGGAAGGCGACAAGCAATACGGCAGGCTGAGGGTCTGGAGGCAGAACCACCCCGGGGTTATTGCCGTCCTATCAGCCGAGGAGCAGGAAAGAGCCCTCCTGCTGGAACAGGCATTTGAACGCACCATGACCGTGGAGCGGACCTCTCAGATGGTAATGCTGGAGAATGGACACGATGTAAAGCACTGCCGGAGCAAGGCGCTGCTGTTTTTTGGCCGTAAGGAACTCAAGGGGCTTGAGTCTATGGCCCAGGGGCTTGCCGACTATCCCAACCAGGAGAAGGCCCTGCCCTATCAGCACTTTGTTAACGGCCTCATCGCCGAACTGCGCGGCGAGACTGACGCAGCTACCGCGTGCTACCAGCTCCTTCTTGAGGAGTTCCATCCCCTCACCGAGGACGCGCTGCGCCAGATAGCGGCCCTGGCCATTTCCCGACGTGACATCGGGGATGCCCTGGTCGCCTTGGAATGCCTGGCCGGGCTTTCCACCGCGTACCTTCCCCCCTACGCCGAGCTCCTGAAGGCCGTGGGACGGTTCGAGGAAGCCTTCAACTGCTTGAACCGTTACCTGGGGCTGGTCCCCGATGACGTGAGCGCCATGATGAAGCTTGGCCTGCTCTGCAGGGAGGCCGGGCTCAACCACGCTGCCGGTGAACTTTTCCAGAGGGTACTCGCACGGGATGCCCACAACAGCGCGGCGCAGGAACTCCTGGCCAAGTTAGGCGCTCCCGCTCCCGCATAACCCTTACCCTGAACGCAAGAATAGGCGGGATGCGTATCCCGCCTATTCTGTTTCCTCCCGACCTTACCCCCCGCTCTACCTTTCCTTGCTATGGCAGGCTTTTCAGGCGCCGGGTCGTGCTTGAGTTTACTCCGTAGGCGGTAACGGCGCTTTTGCGCCTGACCAGCCCGGCCAGCTCGTGCTTGATATCTGCCAGGCGCTGCTCTGCCAATGCCATGACCAAGCCATTATGTCCCATGATTTTTTCTGTCGCCAGCTTCTGGTAGGCTCTGAAATCGTCCAGCAAGGACTTTACCAGGGGATCCGCCTCTTTCGCCTGCAGCAGCATCTTGACTTCCGCGTCAAATTTCTGAAAGCCTTCGATGATTTCCTGACGCCGCCGCAACGCCCCCACTTCCCCGCCCCGGCTGCAGCTGTCAAAATTCCGCAACAGGGCTTCAGACTCTTGCTGCAGCAGTTGATACTCCCCTTTCCACCCGACGAGCAAGTTTCGGAGCTGTTCGCTTGCCATGTTTTTACCCCGCTGCCATCATCTTGCCGCGCGCCTGGTCTATGCGTTCGTTCTTCTGGATCTCGATGGCCTGGCTCCAAGCATCGCGCAGAATCAGCAGCACCTTGATCGCGTCTTCCAGGGATTGGCCCCGCCCCTCGACATTCGCCCGGGTATACTCGCGCACGATGTATCGGTACAGCTGCTCCAGGCGCTGCGATATCTCCCCGCCAATATCATGGTTGAGGGTGACGATCAACTCGGAAACAATCGCCAAGGCCTTACCGATATAGACCCCTTTCCCGGCGATATCCTTTTTTTCAATACTTTCCAAGGCCTGGCGGGAGTTCCTGATAGCCCCGTCGTAGAGCATGAGAAGAATCTTTTCCGGGCTCGCCGTGGTAACTTGAATCTGCTGGTACGGATTGCGTTGCATGGTCATGCCTTCCTCCGGTTACGTGGAATCATCTGTGGCTCACCTCTAGCTGCTACTGGTACTACTGCTACTGGAGAAGAAGCTGGTCAGCGTACTCCCCTCGCTCTTAAGATTGCTTACCATGGTCTCCATCGCTGTGAACTGCGCTTCCAGGTTTTTCTGGTAACTTACAAGGCGAAGTTCCATGTCGCTTACCTGTTTGTTGTTGCTGGTAGTCGAATTGTTCAGCCCCTGAATTGAAGTTGCCAGGACACCGCCGAGGGTGGCCGGTGCCACCATTGAGGCTATGGCTTGATTGAACTGCTCCATGACTCCGAACTGGTTCTTGGATAGTGACTTAAGCGCCCCGGTGTTCTGGGTGAAAAGGTTCACAACGCTGTCGAGATTACTGGAAAGAGCGGATGACAGGGTGGTGGAGTTGACGGAAAGGGTTCCGTCATCACCGGAGCTGATGCCGATCTGGGCCATGTTCGAGTACGGGGTGCTGCCGGCGACGCTCGAGGTCAGCAGGTTCTGGAGTTGCCCCTGAAGCATCCGCATCGTCGAATCGCCTGTCAGTACGCCTGCCGTTTTGGTGGAGGAGTTGTAGGCCGTGTCACTGTTGATAAGCGAGATGACCTTGTTATAAGCGCTCACAAAGCTGTTGATATTCGAGGTAATCCCGCTGGTGCTGCTTGCCAAGGTAAAGGTCGTAGTAGCCGGCGCAGCCGCCGTAGCCGGAGGCCCCACCGTCGCTGGCGTTCCCTGTTTGAGAAGATTCAGGGTGACTCCGGGCAGGGCACTGGCCACGGTATTCGAAGTGCTGGTCATGGGAATACCATCCAGCGTGAAAGCTGCAGGGGTACCGGCCTGGTAGCTGGGGTCGCCTGATCCCAACAGTGCCGGCACCTGGGATGGCGCTCCCGCGGCTGTTGGCGGGGTCGTCAATCCGCTGAAGTCGACGGTGTAATTGTCGGTGTCGTTGCCGTTGATTACCAGACGGTTGGGAGTCCCCGACCCGTCGTTCAGGATCGAGGCGGTTACCTTGGCACCAGAGTTGCTGATTGCCGCGGCGATACCCTGGAGGGAATTGTTGCTGTCGGTGATGGTGACTGGCGTTTGTTTGCCTGCCCCGTCAGTGATGGTAAAAGTGCCGGTATTGAAAAGAGCACCGTTGGCGTAACCGGTGGATACCTGCCGCTGGGACGCCGCCAAAGTGGTGACACTCAGCGTGTGGCTGCCTGCAGCAGCCGCTCCCGTGGCCGTGGCGGTCAGAACGGTGCTGTCGGCCACCGTGGCGCCTACCTGATTAAAGCTAGAGCTGGTATTCAACCCCTGAACAACGGTTTGCAGGTTGGTAAGTGCCGAATTCAAGGCATTGTACGCGTTGACCTGCGACTGATTGGTTTGCGTCTTCACCTGCAAGACCTGCTCAGGGGCCCGCGCCACCGACATGAGTGCGGACACGATCGAGGCCGTATCCAATCCCGAAGAGAGTCCGGTGAAAGTTATTCCTGACATGCTTGCTCCTCCCGCCGTTGAAGATGCAATATGCGCACCAGCAGCCGCTGCCGAGTGTGACTTTTCCGCTGGACGTCTGATCCGGAAATCAGGGTCGACAGGACAAGAAAGGCACCCCTTAAAATATTGGTTTCAACGAAAAAAAGGGGGGCCTCGGCCCCCCTCAGCTTAATGCACCAGCGAAGTAACTGTTAGCCCAAGAGCTTGAGTGCTGCCTGGGGCGCCTGGTTTGCCTGCGAGAGGATGGAAATGCCCGCCTGGTTGAGAATTTGGGCTCTGGTCATATTGGCAGTCTCGGAAGCGATATTGACATCCGAGATCTGGGACTCTGCGGATGTGGTGTTGACAATCGCATTCTGCAGGTTGGTGAGCACGCTCTGGAAGCGGTTCTGTACCGAACCAAGGTTCGCGCGCGAGGCGGAAATGGTCGAAATCGCCGAGTTAAGCGTGCCCAGCATGGTCTGGGCATTGGACGAGGTCCCGACGCCGCCGCTGATGCCCAGGTTTGACGCACTCAGCGCAGAAGTCTTGATGTCAATCCTGTCGTAACCGTTGTTACCGGTGCCCACCTGGATGGTGGTCGTGGTGGCCTTGGCCAGCATGTGGATGCCGTTGAAGGAGGTGGCGGAAGCGATACGGTTGATCTCGGAAGCCAGACGGCCGAATTCGCTGGCAATGTACTTTCTCTGCGACGCGGCAACGGTACCGGTCGATGCCTGAGTGGCCAGGGTGACCATGGTGGTCAGGATGTTGGAGACCGTGCTCAGTGCCCCGTCGGCGGTCTGTGCGAAGGACAGGCCGTCATTGGTGTTGTTGGTCGCCTGGTTCATGCCGGCGATCTGGGATTTCATCCCCTGGGAAATGGCGAGACCGGCGGCATCGTCAGCGGCCGAGTTGATGCGCAGGCCGGAAGAAAGACGCGACATCGACTGGTTAAGCGAGTTCTGTGAATTGTTGAGGTTCATCTGGGCTTGCAAGGACGCGATGTTGGTGTTTACGGTTAACATGGTGTTATCCTCCCTGAGTGTTTGCCCGGGGTTTCCTTACCCCGGATTGTTGGTTGAACTGCTGATGGTAAGCGCTATGATCAATTCTTTCGGGCTTGCGACCTCCCTGTTAGATTTCTCCCGATTTCTTCAAACTGTTAGTCAACTTATCGGAACCGCCTTCCAAAACTTTAGAAAAATATTTACTCGGGGTTCCTTTTCCACCAAGGACCTCCGCAGCCTGACGCAAAGCCCGTCCCGCCGGCCGGAAAGCTTACCGTCCGGCTACGGGCCCTGCGTTATCTCGGGCTGTGCACTCCTTTTCTCCTTTTGAGGAAAAAACGGCTGGCGGGTGGGGTAACCTCCCACCTCAAGGACGATTTGCCTTGCCAGCATGCGCGCGGTGTTGAGGACGATGGGACCCTGGAGGTTAACCGTTATGGCCGAAGGATCCCGGGCCATGGTTACCACAAGCAGGAAGAGCGCTTCCGACGGGTTGTCGAGTTCCAGCAGGCGGGACTCTTCCGCGGTCAGCTGAACGGTGTAGTCGGGGAAATTCTCTTTTGCATCGACCACGACGAAAGCCAGGTCAGGGTTGTCGACGGCATGCAGCCAGCAAAACGGCCCAAGCTTTGGGGGAGTAAGCAAAACGAAACGCTTCTCCTCGACAAAGCCGAGCATCCCGCCAGGCATCTGGATAATCTTGGCAGCCTCAATCTCCTGATCCCCAAAGCGATTACTTTTCATAAGCATTTTTGTCACCCTTTCTCCCCACGGCCGATCATCTGCGCCGCGTTTTCCAAGTCTGCCAGATTCCAATCGGCGGCCTGCCTGTTTTCCTGCTGAACTTTGAGGTAGATCTCCTGCCGATAGACGCGCATGTCATGGGGCGCTTCTATACCAAGCCGCACCTTGTTATCCTTCACCTCTATCACGGTGATGCTTATCTGATCACCGATGGTGATGACCTCTCCTAGTTTTCTGCTTAATACCAGCATTGCACCCCCTGATGGCGTCCCCGGAACGCCCCAACTAGAGATAGTTAAGCAGCGAGATCTTCGAAATTTGGGCGGTTGCAGCCAGGGTGGTCTGGTAGGCGGTCTGCTGCTGGGTGAGGCTGCTCACCACCTGCAGGTAATCGGCATCCTGCGTCTTGGAGAGCTGCGTGGTAATGGCGAGGGTCTGGGTGCTCCCCTGTGACGTAGCATTGCTTAAAGCGTTGAGGCTGGCACCCACGACGGAACGGGCGCTGTTGACCTGGGACATGGCACTGGTGAGGTTATCCAGCTGGGCCTGGACGCCCGAGTTGTCCCCCGCGTTGAGGGCGGTGGCCAGGTTGTCAAAGATGCCCATGATGTCGGCTCCGCCGCTCGTCCCGAACAGGGCGGCTCCGGAATAGTTGACCGTTTGGGACGAGTTCTGGCCGATCTGCAGTTTTACGTCATCGCTCGTGCCGGTGAAGGCGCCAGTTGTGGAGTCAAAGGGAGGCGCATCGTTCTTGAACCCGCCAAAGACGAAGGTGCCGTTGATATTCGTGTTGCCCAGCGAGATGACCTGGCTCTTTAGCTGCTTGAGCTGGTCCGCGGCGGCGGACATGGAGGAGCTGTTGTTGGTGGAGTTCGACATGGAGAGGGCCAGCTGGTACGTTGTGCTAAGCGCATCGTTTATCCCCGACATGGCCGAGTCACTCATGGAGAGCAACGAGGTGGCGGTGGCGTTGTTTTTTGAATACTGGGCGATTGCGGAATTCTGCGACTGGAGGCTGAGGATCTGTTGAGCGGCCACCGGATCATCCCCTGGAGCGCTCACTTTGAGCTGGCTTGATGACTGCTGTTCCAGCAGGGCCACCCGTTGCTGTGAAGCCTGCATGTTCGTCAGCAGCGTGTTGTTAATCATGTTCTGTGTTACTCGCATGGGTTGCTCCTTCTTCGGCACCGGGACCCGCCGGTTCCATTTTTGTACAAAAAAGCGCCAGGGCTCTGCAAGCGACGTCGGATGCCGCGGCCGGAGTCCCCGCGCGCAAAGATTACGAGGTTATCGCACTGGCATCAGGTTATCATGGCCATCAGGGTATCCAGCATCTGAGTCCCGGTGGTAATCAGCTTGGCTGCAGCCTGGAAGGCTTGCTGCTGCTGCGACAGGTTGCTGAGTTCCTCGTTCAGGGAGACGCCGGAAACCGAATCGCGCAAATTAGAGAGCTGGCTTGTCATGCTGTCGGCCTGGCTCTGGTTCTGCCCGGCGGTCTGCACGTCGGTGCCGACCTTCCCCACCAGCGCGCTGTAGGCATTCGCCATGGTCATGGCCCCCCCCGCAATCGGCATAGGGTTAGTTTTGTTATAAAGGTTTGCGACCGCCGTCGCATTGATGTTGTTGCCGGTCCCCCCGGTAGTCGGGTCGACATCGGCGGCGGCGAGGTCCGAGGCGGAGGTGATGCTGACCGAGATATTTGCAGCCGTTACCGTGGCCGGTGCATTGAAAAAATTAACTCCGGTGCTGCCGGTAAGACCGTACCCGGCTGCCTGTGCCGTGTTTACCTGGGCCACCACGGTAGAGGCAAGCTCGTCCAGAGAGGAGAGGTATCCCTTAACCGTGGTGTCGCGCAGCTGCAGCGTCGCCCCCATATTACCCTGGCCGTTGCCGGGACCGCCGATAAATGAGGTTGCCGTGACGGCGGCGCCGCCACCGGGAGGGGTCAGCATGACGTCGTAGTACCCCGAGTTCGCGGCGTTGGCCTGGAGCGAAAGCGAGGCCGCACTGACCCCGGTTACCAGGGCCTGGCCGCTGCTGAGGCTGACCGAGATAGAGCCGTCGGACTGCTGTGCGGAGGTGATCCCTACGTTTTGCGCCAGCTGCTGGATCAGGAGGTCGCGCTGGTCACTTAGCGTGTTCGCCTGCCCCCCTCCGGCTGTCACCGCCAAAATCTGACCGTTGAGCGTCGCCACCTGGCTCAATTGGTTATTGACGTTCGAGGTTATCCCGGTGAGCGACTGGTTCAGGCTGTCCTGCACTCCGGTCAGGCTGGAGCTCATCTGATTAAACTGATCGGCGAGACTCTGCCCGGTGGCCAGGACCTCCTGCCGCTCGGCGGAGCCCTGGGGGTTGGCGGCAAGGTCCTGCCAGGCCGAGAAAAAGCCCTGCAGCGAGGTTCCCAGACCGGACGAGGTAAGGTCGGTGAAGTTCGACTGCACCAGCTGGAGCGTCGAGTTGGTGGTCGTCGCCTGGCCGGAGGTCGAGTTTTCCGACACGATCTGTCCCTGCAGGAAGCTGTCGTAGGAGCGCTGCACGGTAGTTACCCTGACCCCGCTGCCGACGGATAGGCCGTAGGCCGTGGTGGGAGCCGAGGAGGAGAGCAGGGCCGTCTCTTTCGAGTAACCCGGGGTGCTCGCATTGGTGATGTTTCCGCTGGTGACATCCAGCGCAAGCTGCTGAGCGTTGAGGGCGCTGGCACCGATGTCCATCAAGGGGCTGATACTCATTTCAGGCCTCCCGGCAAAGGATGCTGGCGCGGTGAGCCCTGCCGACCATCCGTCCGGCCTCCCCGTAGGTGGTACTGCGGTTTAAGGCGCGTTCAAAGAAACCAAGAGAGCGGTTCACCATGTCCAAAGCACCCTGAAGCAGACGTTTGTTAGCGGTAGCGCTTTTCCCCAGAAGAGCTCCCAGCTCGAGGAGCTTCCCCTGCAGAGCCTGCAATTCTTCCCGCTGCGGCGTCGCCACCGCGGCAAGCAGCAAAGAGAGCCTGTCGGCCCCGGAAAGCCCTAGCTCCAGAGCTAGAGTCGCCATCACTTGGCGGCACCGGGAAATGGAAACCTGCAAGCGGGCAAAGGCCCCGTCTTTCCTTTCGACCTGTGCCTCGAGGCCGGTCAAGTCAAGTTCCACTATGCAGCGATGTTCCGCCGCCAGAAGCAGCAGCAGTTCTTGCGATGCCGCCACCTGGAGGGTGAGCGCCTCTTTCAAATCCGTTATGCCGTGTGCCATTGTTCCCCCTTCACCACTCGTTCTCGACGCCTTCGGTAATTCAGCCGCGGGGCGCGCCACCCTCAACCTTCACGCGTGCCTTCCATCATTTTTTGTGCCACGATCTGCGGGTCCACGCGGTACCCCCCGTATTGCAGGTTCTGCTTGGCAAGCGCCACCCGGTCCAGTCTCACGTCGGGAAGGGAAGCCAGATTCTGTTTCAGATTCTGCAGTTCCCGGGCCTGGGGCGAGATCTCGACCCGGTCGAACTTGAGCACGCGGCCGGGCGCCGCGGCACCCGGTACGACGCCGGACCTGCCGCCTTGCTGTGCCACCGCCTGGGGACGCGACAGGTCCACGACATAGGCCGAGCCTTCAATCCGCATCGCGGTTCCCCTTCAGGGGTGGCGGCGCCGGGCTTGCGGTGCGCTTCATCTGCTGCTCGATCATGGTCGCCAGGCCGAGGCCGCCGTTTCGGGCCGCCGCCTGGGCATACTCCTGGTCCAGCATGGGCCGGAAGGTCTCCTCGCCGTGTCCGCCGCCGGTCAGCTTGTCCTTGCCGACCGTATCCCGCATCGACTTCAGCATCATCCCGACAAACATCGCCTCGAAGTCCTGAGCCACCTTTTTCACCTGGACAGGACCGTCCCCCCCCACGCACCGAGCCGAGGGGGGCACCGGGAGCTGCGTTGCGACAGGTAGCGCGTTGATATCCATGACAATCTCCTCAGACCCTTTTACATCACGCTCAGTTCTGCGTTCAGCGCACCCGCGGCCTTGATCGCCTGCATGATGCCGAGCAGGTCCCTCGGCGTCACCCCGAGCGTGTTGAGCCCGCGGACGACTTCGCTCAGGTTGGCCCCCTCCCGCAAAAGCGATAGGTTCACCTTTTCCTCAACGACCTTGAGATCCGTCCTCGGCACGGTTGTGGTAGTCCCGTTCGACAGGGGACCGGGCTGGGAGACCTTCGGCGTTTCCTTCACCACGACAGTCAGGTTGCCGTGGGAGACCGCCACCGTCGAAATGCGCACGTTCTCGCCCATGACGATGGTACCGGTTCTTTCGTTCATCACCACCCGCGCCGTGACGTCGGGGTTCACCTCCAGCCGCTCCAACTCCGCCACGAACTCGATAACCCGTCCCCGATAGGACTCGGGAACCGCAATCAGCACGCACCCCGGATCGGCCAGGGTAGCCACCGCGCCCTTGAAGCGCTCGTTGATGGCGATCTCCACCCGGGCCGCGGTGGTAAAGTCCGCCTGGTGCAGGTTCAGCTTCAGCCCGACCCGGTTGGCGAGCACGTTGGGAAGCTCCCGCTCGATCAACCCTCCCCCCGGCACGGTCCCCGCGGTCGGGTGGTTTTTCTGGGTGCTCGACGCCTGCCCGCCATAGGAAAAGGAGTTGGTCAGGATGGCACCCTGGGCCACGGCATAGACCTGGCCGTCGGCGCCCTTCAGCGGTGCCATCATGAGGGTGCCACCCGCCAGCGTCTTGGCGTCTCCGACCGAGGAAACCAGCACATCCAGGCGGTTCCCCTGCTTGGCAAAGGGTGGGAGCACCGCCGTCACCATGACTGCTGCGACGTTCGCCACCGTGACGTCGGCTCGGTTGATGGTCACCCCCATCCGCTCCAGGGCGCCGACCAGCGACTGCACCGGGAACTTGGTCTGGGAGCTGTCGCCCGAGCCGTTCAGACCGACTACGAGGCCGTAGCCGATCAACTGATTCTCCCTTACCCCGTCGAAGGCGGCGATATCCTTGATGCGCGCCGCCCGGGAAAGCTGCGGCAGAAGCAGCAGGAAAAGTATAAGAAAGCATGTCGTGCCTAGTTTTTTCACTTTTTGCCTTTACCGATTCGCGCTCTGGCCGCCCGCGTCGGATCAGTTTGATGGCCCCAGGGGGACCGGCCGGACCTGAGGCACGCCCCGTCCCGGCAGCCAGGAAGCTAGAAGGGCCAGACCGTGTCCAGCACGTTCATGAGCCAGCCCGGCTTCTGCCGGTCGCTGATGATCCCCTTGCCGCTGTAGTTGATTCTGGCGTCCGCTATCAGCGAAGAGCTGATGGAGTTGTCCGAACTGACATCGCGGCTGCGGACAGTGCCGGTCAGCACGATGATCTGATCCTCGTTGTTGACCTTGACGTTGCGCCTCCCCTCGATCACCAGATTGCCGTTGGGCAGGACATCCAGCACCTTGGTCGATATGGTTGCCTGCAGGGTCTCCTGCCGGCTGGTGGAACCGCTGCCGTCGAATTTGGAGGCGAAACTGGCATTGAGCAGATTGGCCAGATCCATCCACCCCTTGACAGGGGTCTTCTCGAGGCCGAGTAGGTTCGGCATTCCCGCGCTCAAGCTGCTCGCTCGCGCGGTAGCGGTGCTTGCCTGCTTGCTGGCGCTCGCCTGCTCGGAAATGACGACAGTTACGATATCGCCGCGCCTGCGAGCCTTCACATCCTCGGCGAGCCCGGCGGAGGACGCCTGCCACAGCGACCCCGAGGCGTAGTTCATCTGCGGCCTCTCGATCTGCTCGTCGAAGGAGGGAGTCTTCAGTTCCGCGGTTTCGTGCGAGCAGGAGGCGAGCAGCAGAGGGGCGGCAAGCGCCGCACAACCAATGATTGTCTGTAATCTCTTTCTTCCCGGCATCAGAAATCCACCCTGACCGTCGCCGCATCCACCACCCGCGCGGCGAGTTCCTTCTGTGAGGACAGGTTTAGTACCGTGATGACATCGCCGAGGGCTCCGGCCCCCTTGGCCCGGCCGCTGGCGGTGATTCGTACCACGTCGTTTTCTGCCACGATGGTGACCAGTTGGCCGCTCTTCACCACGGGGACCCGCTCCAGATAATCCGCCCGTAGCGGCGAGTTCCCCCTGACCGAGCTTTTCAGCATCAAGCCGACCGCCTCTGCCGGCTTCCGGCAAAAGCGCCCCTGCAGGTGCGCCAGGTCCCGGCGCACCAGGGCGACGTCGGACTCCCCGATCACCTCACCGCGCTCCAGCGGGCGCGTGACTATCACGACTTCGGCGAGCGCCTCGACCTCCACGAAGACGGTCAGGTTCCGTCTCACCTGGTTGTCCACACGCACGATCAATGCCAACGAGGTGTTGCCCCACCCTTCCCAGCTCTCCGGGGCTACCACCTCGTAGCTTACCTTGCCGAGGGGAAGCATGAGGTCTCCGCTGACGCCGATCTTCCTGACCGAGATCTCGGCGTTCAGATGCTCGGTTTTCCGGGCCAGGAAGTCGCTTATCACCCGGCGCAGCTCCCCCTCGGAAACCAGGGTTCCTGCGGCGGTCGGAGGCGCCGGCTGCGCGGGAAAGGCAAAGCTCCGAAGCGGCAGGGCGAGCAGCATGAGGAAAACCAAAAGGCCTCTCATGCCCTTACCGCTTCAGCCCTGCAGCCTGCTGCAGCATTTCGTCGGCAGCCTGCACCGCCTTCGAATTTATCTCATAGGCCCTCTGGCCGACGATCATGCTTACCATTTCGTCCACCACGCTCACGTTGCTCATTTCGACGGAGCCCTGCAGCACCGTTCCCAGGCCGTTTTGTCCGGCGGTGCCGGTCGTGGCGGCTCCCGAGGAATCGGTGGGCAGAGCCAGGTTGTTGCCGATGCTGTTCAACCCTGAGGGGTTCGAGAACGCGGCAAGCTGGAGGGTGCCGACCGTAGTCGCGGCGGTCTGTCCTGCCTGCTGGACCGAAACGGTCCCGTCGGAGCCGATGCTGATACTGGTTGCGTTGTTCGGGATCACGATCCCCGGCAGGATCGGGCTTCCGTCCGCGGTCACCACTCTCCCCTGGCCGTCCTGCTTGAGTGACCCCGCCCTGGTGTAGGCCGTGGTGCCGTCTGCCTGCTGGACCTGGAAGAACCCGCTCCCCTGGATCGCCACATCGAGCTGGTTGCCGGTCTGGGTGATGTTTCCTGCGGAAAATATCTTGGTGACCGATGCCGATCTCACCCCGAGCCCGACCTGGATGCCGGTCGGGTTTGTGGTCGAGGCGGTGGACGGGGCACCGGTCGTCTTGACATTCTGGTACATCAGATCTTCAAAATCCGCGCGGCTCTTTTTGAAACCGACCGTGTTCACGTTGGCCAGGTTGTTGGCTATCACGTCTATGTTGAGTTGCTGCGCCTGCATCCCTGAGGCTGCGGTCCATAAGGCCTTGATCATGTCACTTCTCCCTTAGGCGAAAATCGGTTCTTGAATGCCACGTCCTTATGCCGGTTTTCTTTTTCCGAGAGCCCCGGGGTGGGAACCGCGACGAAATACGGCGCGCAGCGCAGCGGTCCGTCTACACTTTGCCGAGGTCGTTTGCCGCCTTGCTCGCCATGTCGTCGTAGCTTTTGACGGCCTTGGTGCAGGACTCGAAGTAGCGGCTGGTCTCGATCATGCGCGCCATCTCCACGACCACCTGCACGTTGGAGGTCTCCAGATAGCCCTGCTTCACTGCAGCGTTCGAGGAGGCCGGCGTTGTCTGTGGGCCAACCGGCACGAAGAGTCCCCCGCCAGACTTGGTGAGCGCGTAGGGCTTGGGAAAATCGACCTTCGCCAGCACTCCGGACGACGCGCCGTCCACTGTGACGTTCCCGTCAGCACCGATCCCCACCTGGCCGGCGGCGATGCTGATCGCTCCCCGCTGTCCCTGCACCTCGTATCCATCCGCATTCACCAACTTCCCGGTCGAGCTCCGGTGGAAGTTTCCCTGCCTGGTGTAGGCTGGCCCTTGCGGAGTGTTCACCACGAAGAAACCGTCCCCGTCCAAGGCCACGTCCAGCACGTTGTCGCTTTTCTGCAAGGTCCCGGGCGAAAAATTGGTGGAAAAACGCTCGCTGCTCAGCGAAGGGTCCTGTGACGACGGATTTTTGACACCAGCCAGCACGCTCTCGAACTGGATCTGATCCGCCTTGAATCCGGCGGTGTTGGCGTTGGCAAGGTTGTTGGTGATTACCTCGAGCCGGCGCAGGGCCGACATGTTTCCCGAGAGAGCTGCGTACATGCCGCTGTTCATAATCCCCCCTTTACGCGACGCGCTTCATCTTGCTGCGCAGCCTGATTACCGCCTGGCTGTGCAGCTGCGATATTCTCGATTCGGTGAGGTCAAGCACGGCGCCGATCTCCTTCAGGTTGAGTTCCTCGTAATAGTAGAGCGTGATGACAATGCGCTCCTTCTCCGGGAGATTGTCAATCGCCGCGGCGAGCCGCTCCACGGTTTGCCGTGCGATCAGCTGGCTCTGGGGACTCTCGACTCCCTTGTCCTCCAGGACGTCCAGAAGCCCGAAGGCGGCGCCGTCCTCGTCATGCCAGGCGTCGTCCAGGCTGACGAAGGAAAGCAGATGAATCTCCTCCAGGAGCCTGAAGTAATCCTTCAGCTCCAGCCCCATGGCAAGTGCCACCTCGTCGGAGGAGGGGCTTCTCCCCAGGCGCTGCTCCAGCTGTGAGAACTCGCGCTCCAGCCGCTTGAACTTGTCCCTGAGGCTCCTGGTGAGCCAGTCCTGGGCCCGGAGTTCGTCCATGATGGTGCCACGGATGCGCTGCTCGGCGAAGGTCTTGAACTGCACTCCGCGCGTGGGATCGAAGCGCTCCGCCGCCGAGATGAGGCCGATGACTGCGGCGCTCCTCAAGTCGTCACGATCCAGGTGGGGGGGGAGCGAGGAAGCGATCCGATCGACGATGAATTTCACCAGCGGCAGGTGGGAAACCACCAGTTCATCCCTCGTGAGTGATACACCGCGATGGGCCTCCTGCTCGTATGCCTTAAGAAGACAGTTCATGGTTTCTCCACTCCTTGCTTCGTGCGGCCGGCGGGCCAAGCGGCATGGCAACCGCGCCGCACGATCCTTCTGTCATTAGGTGCTGTGCCAGGGCACGGAAACTGGTTGAGGCCTTCGCGTCTGGGAAGAGGCGGCAGAGTGCTCCGCGCCGCCTGACGGATTCGACGAGCATTTCGTCATGCAGAATGCACCCTGCGTAAACCAGGGAAACTTCCAAAAATCGGGTCGTGATCGTAGAGAGCTTCAGAAAAAGCGATGCTCCCTCTTCCGCGTCCCTGCATTTGTTGACCAAAAGCCTGAAGCGCAGCGCTTCGTAGCGGCCGGAGAGCGTCTTCACCAGGGCATAGGCGTCAGTGATGGAGGTGGGTTCCGGCGTCACCACCAGCACGACCTCCCGGGCTGCACTGGCGAATCCCGTGACGTTCGCCGGAATCCCCGCTCCGGTATCGATCAGTACGTAGTCGAACATCTCCTCCAGGCGCTCCATCCCCTGAAAAAGGGAAAGCTTCTCGCTGGGCGACAGCGTCTGGTAGCGCTGGGCCCCGATCCCAGCCGGAAGGACCTTCATACCCGCCCCGGCTTCGACGACGATCTCTTCCAGGCTCTTCTCGCCGGAGAGCACCTGACTCAGGGTGTAGGGGGGAAGCAGCCCGAGCATCAAAGAGACATCGCTCATGCCGGGGTCCGCGTCGACCACCAGCACGCGATTGCCAAGCCTGGCCAGTAACTCGGCGAGGTTGATGACCACGGAACTCTTGCCGACCCCGCTCTTGCCGGAGGTAAAAGAGATGACCCTGAGGCTTTCGCGCACCGGGGCCAACTCCCCGACGCAGCCGCGCAGTTTTGCGCTGCCGGCGAGTTGCCTGAGCATATCGGCCTGATCTGTTGCGCCGCGTGAAGCTGTCATCGAGTTGACTCCTTGACTACCAGGGCGGCGAGCTTTCTTGCTGAAGCAACCTCGATGTCCTCGGGCACCTTTTGCCCGGTGGTGAAGTAGGAAAGCGGAAGCTTATGCTTCAGGTGCGTGTTGACGATGCAGCCGTAGCTCTCGCTCTCGTCCAGCTTGGTGAACAGGAACCGGGTGATCGGGAGCACACCGAAAGTGGCGATGATCTCGTCGAGTTCCCTGGCCCGGGTGGTGGCGGACATGCAGAGATAGGTCTCGATTCCCGGGTGACACTCCAGGTATCCCTTCAGCTCCGCCAGCCGTTCCACGTCCTTGGGGCTTCTACCCGCGGTGTCGATCAGGATCAGGTCCTTGTCGGCGTGGCGCGCCAGGGTCTTGGCGAGCTCCTGGGAAGTGGCAGCGACTTCCAGGGGAATGTCCATGATTTTCGCGTAGGTCTTCAGCTGCTCTATGGCGCCCACCCGGAAGTTGTCCGTGGTGATCATCGCGACGCTCGCCCCGCGGTTCAGGGCGTGCATAGCGGCGAGCTTGGCGATGGTGGTCGTCTTGCCGACCCCGGTGGGCCCCACGATCGCCAAGATCCGCGGACCGCTTTTCTTCATGCGCAGCGAGCCCGCGCACTTGACGAGCCCTGCCAGGGCCTCGGCCAGGAGACCTCTCAGCTCTTCAAGTTCGGCACCGTCTTCAGCGGCAGGACGGACCTGCTCCATCAGCAGCTCCACTCCTTCGCTCCCCAGTTCCTCGGCGCGCAGCTCCCGTGCCAGCAGTTCCAGTATTGCGGGTTGCTCCAGCGGATTGCGCTCCGCTGCCGACTGGAGCTGGCTATCCTGCACCATTTGCATCAGCTGGGCCAGTTGGGGCTCCTGCACCGTCTGCCGTTGCTGCGCCTGCGGCAGGCTCGCCAGCTGCTCGCGCAGCAGTTGCTCCTCCGGCTGCTGCTGAGGCTGTTGAGCCTGCTGCGGCTGTGCGTCTGCCTGCGGGAAGCTTACTGGCCTGGGAAGCTGCTTGTCCTTGACGGCGACCGCGCTGTAGAGAAGCTTCTTGATTTCCTCGAGTTCCTCCCTGGCGAAGGTTCTCGGCGCCTGCTCCGGTTCGGCAGCGGGTTCCGGCGGGGCGGCCGCCACGGGCGCAGCCGGGGCAAACTGGGCGTCTCTTTTGGTGAGCGCCTCGATGCGCACCTTCAGCTCGCGCACCTCGCGGGCCAGCGGCCCGAGCATGGAATTCTGGAACTCTTCCTTGGTGGAGAGCTCACGCTTTTGGGGAGCGGGCTCCTCCTCGCGGTACGGGTTGGGACGGGGGGCCGGCGGCCTCGGCTCGAGGGCGGCGGTCACCTCGAAATACGGCTTGGAGAAGTAGCCCAGGAGCCCCTTGCGCCGCTCCTTTTTCGAGGAAAGGATCATGGCATCCATGCCCATCTCCGCCTTCACCATCCGGAGTGCCTCCGACATCTCGCCTGCCTGAAAAGTTCTAACTAGCATTGAGCACCACCACGCCTAAAGATTGGATTTTTATGTTGGGCGGTATCTCGTTATGGGAGATGACCGCGAGGTTGGGCATGAACCGTTCGGTGAGTTTCTTCACGTGACGCCGTATGGTCGGCGAGGCCATCAGCACCGGCAGCGCCCCCGAGGAGTCGAATTTTTCCGCGTTGTGCCTGATGGTGGCCAGAATCTTCTGAGCGGTGTTCGGCTCGATGGCGAGGTAGCTTCCCTGCTCCGAGAGCTGGACCGCGTCGGCGATGGTCTCTTCCACCTCGCGGTCCATGGAGAGGACGCAGAGGGTGTCGTCGTCGCGCTTGTACTGCTCGACGATGTAGCGTCCCAGGCTCTGGCGCACGAACTCGGTCAGCATCTCCGGGTCCTTGGTGACCCCGCCGTAATCCGCCAGGGTCTCCAGGATGGAGCGGAAGTCGCGGATGGAGACGTTCTCCTTCAGCAGGTTCTTGATCACCCGAAGCACGGTGCCGAGGCTCAGTAGCGAGGGGACCAGCTCCTCGACAACCTTGGGAAGGGTGGTCGCGACGCTGTCCAGGAGCTGCTGCAGTTCCTGGCGCCCCACCAGCTCGTGAGCGTGCTTCTTGGTGATCTCCGAGATGTGGGTGGCGAGGATGGTGGTGTTGTCGACGACCGTGTAGCCTAAGATCTGCGCCTGCTCCCGCTCTTTCCCCTTGATCCAGACCGCGGGGAGGCCGAAAACCGGTTCGGTGGTCTTGATTCCCTCAAGCTGTCCCGAGGCACCGCCGGAATCCATCGCCAGGTACTGCCCGGAGAGTTCACCGCCACCGACCTTGGCGCCGTTAATAAGAATGTTGTACTCGTACGGCTTCAGCTGCAGGTTGTCGTGAATATGGATGGGGGGGACGATGAAGCCCATTCGATCGGCGAACTGTTTGCGGATGGCCCGGATTCGATCCAGGAGCTCTCCCTGCTGGCTCGCGTCCACCATCGGGACCAGGCCGTAGCCGACCTCCAATTCCAGCATGTCGAGGGGGCGGATCGAGCTGATCTGATCCAGGTCCTCCTCGCTGGTCGCGACCAGCGCCGTGTCGTCCTCTTCGTCCGTCTTCTCGTTCGCCACCCGGCTTATCAGAAAGGCGACTCCCGAGAGGAGCAAAAAGGCGAAGTGGGGAAGCCCCGGGATCATGGCGAACAGGAATAGTACGCCCGAGGAGACCTGGAAGGCCTTCGGGTAGTTCAGCAGCTGGCCCGCAATCTCGTGGCCGAAGTTGTTTTCGTCGGCCGAGCGGGTAACGATGATGCCGGCCGCGGTGGAGATGATCAGCGCCGGAACCTGGGCCACCAGCCCCTCTCCGATGGTAAGGAGGGTATAATTGGCCAGGGCCACGTCAAGGGGCATCCCTTTCTGCCAGACGCCGATCACGAAGCCGCCGATGATGTTCACCAGCACGATCATGATGCCGGCGACCGCGTCGCCGCGCACGAACTTGCTGGCGCCGTCCATGGAGCCGTAGAAGTCGGCCTCGCGGGAGATCTTCTTGCGCCGCGCCTTGGCCTCCTTGTCGGTGAGGATGCCGTTGGAGAGGTCGGCGTCGATCGCCATCTGCTTGCCCGGCATGGCGTCCAGGGTGAACCTGGCGGCCACCTCGGCAACGCGCCCGGCGCCCTTCGTGATAACCACGAAGTTGATGATGACGAGAATCAGGAAGATGACCGCCCCGACCACGTAATTGCCGCCGACCACGAACTGGCCGAACGCCTTGATGACCGCGCCGGCCGCCTCGGTCCCTTCCGAGCCGTGCAGCAGGATGAGCCGGGTTGAGGCGATGTTGAGCGCGAGCCGGAACAGGGTAGTCACCAGCAAGATGGAGGGAAACACCGAGAAATCAAGCGGTTGGACCGTGTAGAGGCAGACCAGCAGGATCACCAGCGCCATGGTGATGTTCGCCGCCAGGAAGACGTCGAGCAAAAACGCCGGCAACGGGATGATCATCAAGGCAAGTATCCCGATGAGGGCAATTGCCATGTAGATATCCGAACGGTTGTTGCTGGGCGTCGGTAGCGCCAGGGCGTCGACTGCGCTGCTGGACATAAGTGCTTTTTCCTTTGCCGGGTCTTGAGGTTTCCTTTGGCAAGGGACACTGTGCAACCGTTGTGCCACTTTACTTCATTTTCGTCCCGGCGGGTTTTTAGCCAGTGAAACCGCGAGGGACGCGGCACCAGGCAGGGTCGGTGAGCCAAACAGATGCGCGCCGGACACGTCATTTTTATCTTCAGCAAGTCAAGTTTTTGACCGATATGGCAAGGAGGAAGGAAAACGGCCTCCGGGGTTTTTTTGATTGTAAAAATGTCGGCAAGCCGTTATCCTTTGCCATTTTTAACGCAGAAAAAAGGAACCATGCGCGCCATCAAATTCATTCTCATTATTCTAGCAGCAGCGATCCTGAACGGCTGCACCAGCTATCTGCCGTCCGGAAAATTTCCCCTGCCGGCCATGGCCCAGGAGAGCGTCAAAGTTGTGACCATCCCGCTGCCTGTCATCGCCTCCAGCCCGAACGAGGGGATCACCTACGGCGCTCTCGGCGCCTTCCTGATCCACAACTCCAAGGATGAGATCAGCACCCTGATCGCGCCGCAGATTAACTACAACGACAATTTCGGCACCTCGGTTACGGTCTACGGGGCGTTCTATCCTTCCGCGTTCCGCAGTTACGAGCTCAACCTGTCCAAGTCCACCAAGGTGAACTCGGACTACGAGTTAAAGCTCCGGGACCAGACCCTGATGGATCAAAAGCTCGAGTTGAACGCCTTCATTTACAAATACAATGACGGCTCCGCGCGTTTCTTCGGGTTCCAGTCCAGAAGTTCCACCGCCAACGAGACCAATTACACCGACGGCGAATTGGGCTTCACCCTATCGGCCGGCTATCCGGTCTTCGACCACACCCAGTTGGTCCTCGGGGAGCGCTTCCGGCAGGTGGAGATCAGCCCGGGGGCGGTGAAAAAGATCCCCTTCCTGCTCGACGTTCCCCGCTTCCAGGGTATTCCCGGCAGCGACGGATTCAGCACCCACGCCCAGATGCTTTCCGTGGTGTACAGCACCCTCGATTCCCTCGTCATACCGACCACGGGGATACGCGCCAAGGCGTCAGTGGAGGTCAGTGCAAGCGCGCTCGGGAGCAGCAAGGATTTTCGTCACTACGACACCGAAGTGAAGGGTTTTTACCCCATGATGAACGGGCGTTTCATCAGCGTCGGCAGGCTTAGTTTCAGCCAGACCCTCGGACAAGACATCCCTTTTCTGGAGCGGAGCATATTGGGGGGCGAAACGACGTTAAGGGGCTACGGCAGGAACCGCTTCATCGACAACAGCTATCTGCTGTGCAACCTGGAGGAAAGGATCAGGCTCTTTCGTTGGGAGGTGTTCGGGGTGCGGGCCGACTGGGAGCTGGCGCCCTTCGTCGACCTCGGCAGTGTCATGAGGTCGCTGGACCAGGCCACCACCAGCAGCTTCGAATTCAATCCGGGAATCGGGTTTCGTGCCGTGATCAGCCCCAACATCATCGGGCGCATCGACGTCGGCGTCGGCCACGATGGCCCCGCCGTCTTCGTCGGGCTGGGGTATCCGTTTTAGAGGCCGTTCTACGTTCTACGTTCTACGTTCTACGGCCTAGTACCCAGTCCAGCTTAAATCTTCACATGGCTTCTGTGTCACTTCGGGTAACCGCCCTTCGACTCCCCCCAGGGAGCGGACGTTCGCTGAGCGTAGTCGAAGCGCAAACAGATCGGGAGAATTAGCTCGACACGGTACTAGGTTAGCTTAGGCTTTCAGGTTTCAACCTAGAACGTAGAACTTAGAACCGCCTTTAACGTGAACGTAGAACCGCCTTGCTTGCTCCCTGCCTGGTTCCCCTTCTCTCCAGCTCGCCGTCGATGCAGTTCAGCACCTCGAATTTCTGCAGGGACCAAAGCGGCGCGATCAGGTCTGCACGGTTGCCGTCCCCGGTCAGCCGCTGCACCACGATTCCCGGATCAAGCCGCTCCAGAAAATCACACACCAGCCCCACGTATTCGTCACGATCCAGCACGCGAACCTTTTTATCCAGGTACTCGGACGCCAGCCTGGTCCCCCGCATCACGTGCAAAAGATGGATCTTCACCCCTGCCACCCCGACCTGATTCAGGAATTCGGCACCGGAAAGCATCTCCTCCCTGCTCTCGCCGGGAAGACCGAGTATGATATGGGCGCAGACCCGGATGCCCCGCGCCCGGCAATTTGCCACGGCGCTCGTGAACGAGGCGAGGTCGTGCCCCCGGCCGATCGCGGCAAGGGTCCGGTCCAGCGGCGACTGCAGGCCAAGCTCCAGCCAGAAGTAGCAGGACTCCGCGTAACTGGCGAGCAGGTCCAGGGTGGCTACGGGGAGACAGTCCGGCCTGGTTCCGACGATGAGGCCGACCACGTCCGGCACCGCAAGCGCCTCGTCATAGAGCCCTTTCAGCTGTTCCACCGGGGCATAGGTGTTGGAGTAGGATTGGAAGTAGGCGATGAATTGCGCCGCCTTGTACTTGCGGACCATCACCTCCTTGGCGTGCTCCAGCTGTTCGGCAACCCCGGCGCCGTGCAGGATTCCGAAGGAGCCGGAACCCTTGCCGCCGCAGAAGATGCAGCCGTCCACCCCGACACTGCCGTCCCGGTTGGGGCAGGTAAACCCCGCGTCAACCGAGAGCCGCTGAACCCGGCAGCCGAAGACCCTCTTGAGCTCATCTGAAAAAGTGTTGTAGCGTTGCATGTGTTCTCCCGGCTCAACTTTTAGCACAGTTTGCCGGCAAAGGCGATAGTTGGTCCCCGGCGCGGGCCGGGGAACCGAGGCGAACTCGGCGCGGGCGCGACCCTGGCGCGATCGGGGGGCCGGCGCGTGGCAGATCGGACCGCTCAGTCGGATCCGACCGATCCGGCGGATTGGACCCGCGCCGGCCCCCGAACGCGCTAATCAGGCCCGCGCAAGCCCTTCCCGGTTTTCTGTTGCGCGCCCCGGTCAAAGCCTGTATCTTCAAAGGCCATGCAAAGCTCTTTTTCGAACCACGCAATACAGCAACTCCGCGCAGCAATCAACGACGCCGAAGATAACGAGGTTTTCTTCCTGGGTCGCACCGATGAGGCACGCCTTGTCGTCGAGGTCGAACCGCTCGCCCGCGGCAACCGGGACGCCGTCGCCGCCATCATGATCGCCGCCTCTTTCGGTGATGTGGTTATCCACAATCACCCTTCCGGGCAACTCACCCCTTCCCAGGCTGACATCGAGATAGCCTCGCTCCTTGGTAACCAGGGGGTCGGGTTCTATATAGTCGACAACTCCGGGGAGCGCTGCTACCAGGCGGTCTCCCCTTTCGCACGCAAGAGCGTGGAGCGTCTCTCCTACCCGGAGATCGAGCGCTTCTATGCCCCGGACGGCGTTCTGTCACTGGCACTTCCCGGCTACGAGCATCGCCCGGAACAGACCAAGATGGCGCTGACACTCGCCGAAGCCTTCAACGAGGAGCGGGTGGCGGTTGTCGAGGCAGGAACCGGCACCGGCAAGTCCCTCGCCTATCTCCTCCCCGCGTCGCTCTGGTCGGTCCGCAACAAGGAACGGGTGGTGATTTCCACCAACACCATAAACCTCCAGGAACAGCTGATCCAAAAGGACATCCCCTTCCTCCAGGAGCATGCCGAGCTCAAGTTCCGGGCCGTGCTGGTGAAGGGTCGCGGCAACTACCTTTGCCTGCGCAAGCTGCAGACGAACGCTTCGGACGCCTCGCTCTTTAAAGACGACTCGGCCGAAGAGCTGGACGCCATCGCCGCCTGGAGCAAAAAGACCGAGGACGGCTGCCGCAGCGACCTCTCCTTTATCCCGAAGGACGAAGTGTGGGAGGAACTCGCCTGCGAGTCGGACCAGTGCGGCCGCGTGAAATGCCCCTTCTATGCCCGCTGCTTCTTCTACAAGGCGCGCCGCGAAGCTGCCGGCGCCGACCTTTTGGTGGTGAACCACGCCCTGCTGCTGGCCGATCTCGCCGTGCGCCAGGAAACCGGTTACGATTCTACCGCCATACTGCCACCCTTCACGCGCCTCATCTTTGACGAGGGGCACCATCTTGAAGATGTGGCCACCAGCTTCCTTTCCAGCCAGGTCTCGCGGCTGGGGCTCATGAAGCTCCTGGGAAAGCTGCAGCACCCGAGGAAGGCGCACCGCGGTATCCTGCCACAGCTCTCCACCCTGCTCTCCTCTGCCGTCCCCGAGTCCCAGGATGATCTGTACATGGAGATTGCCGCGGTCCTCGAGGGAAGGCTGATTCCCAAGCGGGTCGCCGTCGCGGACGCCGTGGCGCGCGGCATGGACGCCATCGGCGACCTGCTGTTCGCCAAGCTGAAAAAAGATGGTGCCGAGCAGAAACTCCGCGTCACGCCCGCCGTCTACGCCTCGGCGCTTTGGCCGCAGGTTTCGGAGCAGGTCGAGCTGATGGCCAAGGAGCTTTCCGATTACGCCTACGCCATGCAGGCCTTTCTGAAGGGGTGCGAAAAGCTCTCGGACAAGGTACTGGAACGGCTCGCCGGCCCGCTCACCGATCTCAGGGGGGCTAAGGGGCGGATAGAGTCGTCCGTCGAGGCGCTCCGCTTCTTCACCTCCCGCGAGGAAGGGTTCTGCCGCTGGTTCGAACTCAGGAAAGGGCCGCTGGTAAAGCTTTGCTCCTCGCCGCTGGAGGTCGCCGAATCAATCAAGAAAGCAATCCTGGACCGCTTCAAGACAGTCGTACTCACCTCGGCGACCCTCGCCGTCGGCGAGAAATTCGATTTTCTAAAGAGAAGGACCGGCGTCGCCTTGCTTCCCAAGGAGAGGGTGTCCGAACTGCTGCTCCCCTCTCCCTTCGATTATGCCCGACAGGCCTTCGTCGGCGTACCCTCCGACATGCCAGAGCCGACCTCGCCCCTCTTTGAGGCTCGTCTTTGCAGTCACCTGCTGAAAGCGTTGAAGATTTCCCAGGGGCGCGCCTTCGTCCTCTTCACCTCCTATGACCTCTTGACCCGAGTCGCCAACCGGCTTGCCGAACCGCTCAAGGCGGCGGGTCTCACGCCGATGCGCCAGGGGGAGACTAACCGGCACCTGCTCCTCTCCCGTTTCCGGACTGCCGAAAATCCAGTCCTCTTCGGCACCGACTCCTTCTGGGAGGGGGTCGACGTGCAGGGCAAAGGACTGGAACTGGTCGTTATCACCAGGCTTCCTTTCCGGGTTCCGACCGAGCCGATCCTCGAGGCAAGGAGCGAGCACATCACCGCCATGGGCGGCGACCCTTTCATGAGCTATACGGTGCCCCAGGCAGTCATCAAGTTTAAGCAGGGTTTCGGGAGGCTGATCAGAAGCAGGGAAGACCGGGGGGCCGTGCTGATCCTGGATTCCAGGGTGCTCACCAAGAACTACGGCAAGATCTTTCTGACCGCGCTGCACGGCGTCACGGTCAGGAAGGGGATTGAGGACGAGCTCTGCATCGAGATGGAAGCTTTCTTCGGTCCGCAGGATTAAATAGCAGCAAACCTCCCTCACCCCGACCCTCTCCCGGAGGGCGAGGGGGAGTTCAGGGAAGTAGAAAAAGAGTGTGTGTTAAACCATCAGCTTGCAGTCACCCCTCGCCCTTCGGGAGAGGGGCAGGGGTGAGGGAGTTGCCACGAAGTGCTGTAGCTGCCAGCTGTCCCCTCCCGTTCCGCCATCTTTGTCTCAAGCCGCGTCCAACAGCTACCAACCACAGAGACAACTACTGCTGCTGCACGCTTCTCGCCACAGTCACCACAAAAATAGCTGCCACGCCGGCGTCGCGCAAAGACCCGGCGCAGGCGCGTATGGTGCTTCCGGTGGTGAACACGTCATCCACGAGGAGCACCCGCTTTCCCTCCAGCCGCCGCGGATCCCGAACGGCGAATGCGCCGCGCACATTATCCCGCCGGTCAGACGCGTCGAGACTGGTCTGCGGCTCGGTCCAGCGAATCCGGCGCAGATTCCCCACCTCCAGCTTAAGCTTCCATTGTTTAGCCAACTCCTCCCCGAGCAGCTGCGACTGGTTGTAGCCGCGCTGCCTCAGCCTTTTGCGGTGCAACGGTACCGGAACTACCAATTCAGGCGCTGACTCAGCGCAAAACGTGGCAAGGGCGCGGGCAGTCAGGAGCCCCAGCGGCTGACAGAGGTGCACCCGATGCCCGTACTTGAACCGGTGTATGAGTTCCTGGACCGACCCGGCAAAATAGGTTGCAGAGCGGCAGACCGGGAATGACGGGTTCCTAAGGCAAGCGCCGCAGACATGGTCGAGTCCGTTTTCGGTGCCAAACGGGGTGCCGCAGACGCTGCAAAGGGGAGTTACGAGGAAGGTGATTTTTTCCAGGCAGGGAGCGCAGATGAAGAGTTCGCCGGCTTCCGGAATGAAAGCCTTGCAGATGTGGCAGAGCGGCGGGAAGAGGAGATCCAGCAGGGCCCGAAAAGGCATGCTCCCTCCAGTTGCTGCGTGCAACCTGTTCCCCCATCCCCACCCCTACCCTTCCCCTTGAAGGGGAGGGAGAGTTTTTTTCAGTGGAGACAGTCGAAAAATGCCATTAAGGGTCAACAGAAATGCAGAAGTATCAAGAGCATACCCGAGCACGTGCGGATGACTCGTACCCAGTCCAGCTTGAACCTTGTACGTTCTGTTCGCAGCCTATGCCACTCTCAGCGTCGCGATAATTCATTTGCGCTTCGACTCCGCTCAGCGAACTCCCGCTTCCTGAGCGGAGTCGAAGGGTAACATAGCCGGAAGTTGCAGAGAAGCCATCCGACGACATAAGCTGGACAAGGTGCTAGAGCCCCATGTCCTCGTTGACCACAAGTACCCTGATGTCGGTGTTTCCCGGCTTCTTCTCGATGATGGTGGTTACCCGGCAGATCCTTTGCGGCGAGTCGCAATTGGAGCAGAACCCTGTCGTGGCGCACGGGGTCTCCTTGTTGAGCCTTTTTGTGTTGGGGGGTGAAGCATACTTCTTGATCCGCTGGATCGCGTCCTCAACGCTGCCATCAACCAGCTTGTTCCTGCCGACGACCACGATGACTTTCTTGGGCCCGAAAAACATGGCCGCCGCACGGTTGCCGTTGCCGTCGATGTTTACCAGCACTCCGGAAAGAGTCACCGCGTTACTTCCGGTGAGAAAGAGGTCGCAGGTCAGCTGGCGGCGCATGATGACCATTCTTTCGTCCATAGTCAGATCCGGCAGACTGTGGTTCAGGATTTCCATTCCCATCCCTTTCAGCTTGTCGGTCAGCTTCAAGTCGGCAACGGAGAGTGAACCGCCGAACCCGACGCTCTTCGCTTCGGCCGCTTCGTTCAGGATGTAGTGGAAGACCTCGCCGCTATTTTGACAGTACAGTGCACTGAAACCGTTCTTCTTCAAACCCTCTACTGCCTTCTCGCATTTCTTCGCGGATGCCCAATCGTTCAGCTCTTCAGTATTGCTCATGCTTTATCTCCCAAACTTAAAATGGTTGTTGTGAAATTCCTGTACTTTGACGCCCGGCCGGGGTGTTTGGTGTTAGCGTTCTTTTCCCGGCGCCGCCAGCGCTGAGACGCATGCAATGCGTCTCTACACGATACCCGTTGTTTCAAATCTTATCCGACTTCTTCAAGTAGAGACGCATTGCATGCGTCTCGGTTTCTCTGCCCTGCCATACCTGCGTCCCAATCCTTGCCAATAATACGTCGCGGCACTTCAACTGCCCGCTAACCGACAATGAGACTCTTCCCGGTCATCTCCGCGGGCTGCGCTATGCCGAGCATGGCCAGCATGGTCGGCGCCAGGTCCGCCAGCACCCCTTTCCTGAGCTTGGCGTCCTTGCGGGAATCGTCCACCAGCACGAAAGGCGCCATGTCGCAGGTGTGCGCGGTGTGCGGGCCGCCGGTCTCGTCCACCATCATCTCCGCATTGCCGTGGTCCGCCGTGATCAGGGCGGCACCGCCCAACTGCAGCACCCGGTCCACCAATTTCCCGACACAGTCATCGACCGCCTCGACCGCTCGCACCGCCGCCGCCATGATACCGGTGTGCCCGACCATGTCCGCATTGGCGAAGTTGAGGATGATCACGTCGTACTTGCCCGAGTTGATCCGTGTCAGGAGTTCCTCGGTGACCAGGTAGGCGCTCATCTCCGGCTTCTGGTCGTAGGTGGCGACTTCCTTGGGCGAAGGGATCAGCGCCCGGTCCTCACCGGCAAAAGGGGTCTCCCGTCCGCCGTTGAAGAAGAAGGTGACATGGGCGTACTTTTCGGTCTCGGCGATGCGCAGCTGGGTCAGCCCTGCGTTACTGATGACCTCGGGGAAAATGTTCACCAGATCGTCGGAACCAAAGGCGATCGGCAGCCCGAAGGTCTCGTCGTAGCTCGTCATGCAAACATAGGAGGAAAGCTTCGGGAAGATCTCGCGCGGAAAACCGGTGAAGGCCTTTTCCGTGAAGCAGCGGGTGATCTCGCGGGCGCGGTCGGAGCGGAAATTGAAGAAGATAAAGGCGTCGCCGTCGCCCAGTTTCCCGCTCGGCTTGCCCTCCCCGATGATGACGCTGGGCAGCACGAACTCGTCGCAGACGCCCTCGCGGTAGCTTTCCCGAATCCCTGCACTCGCCGTAGCATACGGTTTCCCCTCGCCCAGGACGATCGCCTTGTAGGCCTGCTCGACCCGCTCCCAGCGGTTGTCCCGGTCCATGGCGTAGTAGCGTCCGATGACGGTGGCGATTTGCCCCAGTCCGATCCTGGCGATCTCAACCTCGAGGCGCTCCAGGTAGTCGGCTCCGCTTTGCGGGGGGGTGTCCCGTCCGTCCAACAGGCAGTGGATGAAAACCTCGTGCACCCCCTGGCGCCTGGCCATTTCGATCAGGGCATACAGATGCGTCTCATGGGAATGCACGCCGCCGTCGGACAAGAGACCGGCCAGATGCAGCCTGCCGCTTCCCGCCTTGGCCTTCTGCATGCACTCCACCAGCACCTGGTTCTCGAAAAAATCCCCGTCCTCGATCGACTTGGTGATACGGGTCAGATCCTGATACACCACGCGCCCGGCACCTATGTTGGTGTGCCCCACCTCGGAGTTCCCCATCTGTCCGGCGGGAAGGCCCACCGAGAGCCCGGAGCCGTCGATCTGGCTATGGGGATAGGCGGCGCAAAGCCTCGTCATGTTGGGCGTTTTCGCCTTGGTGACGGCGTTGGTGTCGCTGTCGAGGCCTATTCCCCAGCCGTCCAGGATCATCAAGAGCAGAGGTTTCTTTGGCATGTCGGTCTCCCTCGTTTAGCGAAATAAAAAAGGTGAAGAAAAGACTTCACCTTTAAGAACACTTACTCATGGTGGTACGGCTCGCCGTTCATGATGCTGAACCCGCGGTAGATCTGCTCCAGGAGAAACACCCGGACCATCTGGTGGGTGAGTGTCATCCGGGATAGCGAAATTGCCTTGAAGGCCTGGCTGCGGAACCCGTCGGTGAACCCGAAGGCGCCGCCGATGGCGAAGACGAGGTCGGAGGTCCCCTGGTCCCGGGTCTTGGAAAGGAAGGCGGCGAATTCGGTGGAACTCATTCCCTCACCTCTTTCATCCAGCACGACCAGCTTCCCCCCCTTGGGGAGGAGCTTCGCGAGCCGCTCGCATTCGCGCTCCCGCATGACCGCCGCCTGGGCGCCCTTCTCTTCGCGCGCCTCCAGGATTTCCAGCGGGGCGTAACGCCGGACACGCCCGGCGTACTCCTCGATTCCAGCCTTGACCCAAGCCTCCTGGGTCTTCCCGACCCAGAGGAGCTTCAGCTTCACTGTTACTTAGTTTCCCAAAGGTATTCCTTGGGGATCTCCAGCTGCGGTGCACGTCCCCAGAGGTCATCCAGGTTGTACAGTGCGCGCACCTCTTCCTGAAAGACATGGACGATGATATCGCCGTAATCGATCACGATCCAGCGTCCTTCCTCGACGCCTTCCATGTCGATCGGCTTGTCGAACGGCTTCAGCCCCATCTTGACGGAGTCCGCGATCGCCTGCACCTGCCGGTCCGAACGGCCGCTCACCAGCACCAGGAAATCCGCGATGCTGGAGAGTTTCTTGATCTCCAGGATCTTGACGTCGAGCGCCTTCTTGTCCAAGGCAAATGCCGCACACTTGATTGCGCGCTCCACCACCGTCAATACTTCCGTAACTGCCTTATCTTGCATCAGTGTATAACCTCTGTCCCTTAATGTAGTGCTCAACGGCATCCGGTACCAGATACCTGATCGAGCGGCCGCCCCTGGAAAGGGAGCGGATATGGCTGGACGAGATGTCCAGAAGTACACCATCCAGCGCGTAGACCCCGTGACCGGAGCTATGGCTAAGTCGTTTAGCCGCCTCATTATAACAGAACTCACCCGCTATGGCAACAGGGAGCGCCTGCGTCAGGCTCTTGAATGTAGAGCCCGGGCGCTGCACGCACACCACGTTGGCAAGCGCGAAGATCGCCGCATACTCGCGCCAGGTGGAGATATCATTAAAAGAGTCGGCGCCGACGATGAAGAAAAGCTCGTCGTCGGGATACTCCTGGCGCAGGGCGCGCAGCGTATCGATGGAGTAGGAACGCCCGCCGCGCACCCCCTCCATGTCGGAGACGCTGAAGTGAGAGTTGTCCGCGATCGCCAGGCGCACCATCTCGATGCGGCTCGCGAAGGAGAGTTCGCCGATCTGCGGCTTATGGGGCGGCGTCGCGGCGGGGATGAAGATCACCCGGTCCAGGCCGAAGCGGTCCCGCGACTCCTCCGCGATGCGCAGATGGGCAATGTGGATCGGGTTGAAGGTTCCTCCCAGTATCCCTATCTTCATCGCACTCCCGCCTCCCGCCGGTCGGCCCTTTGCTCCATCAGGGGCGCACCTGCCCGTCTCCGTAGACGATGAATTTCGTCGTGGTAAGGTCGGTGAGCCCCATGGGACCGAAGGAGTGCAATTTTGTTGTGGATATCCCGATTTCAGCGCCCAGGCCAAGCTGGTTCCCGTCGGAGAATCGTGTCGAGGCGTTAACCATGACGACCCCCGAATTCACCTCGCGGATGAAGCGCTGGGCATTCGCGTAGTCGGCCGTGATGATCGACTCGGTATGCAGCGAGCTGTAGCGGTTGATATGGTCGATGGCGGCGTCCATGTTGTCCACCACCCCGGCGGCGAGGATCAGGTCGAGGTACTCGGCGTGCCAGTCCTCCTCGGTCGCCACCCCGGCCCCCGGCGCGAACTGGCGGTAGGCGTCGTCCCCGCGCAGTTCCACCTTGAGCGCGCTCAGCGCCTGGTGGATGAACGGGACGAAGTCCTTGGCAATATCGCGATGGATCAGCAGCGTTTCCAGCGCGTTGCAGACACCGGGCCTTTGCACCTTGGCGTTGATGATGATGTCGCGTGCCATCTCGAAATTCGCCGAGGCGTCCACAAAGATGTGGCAGACCCCTTTGTAATGCTTGATGACCGGGATCTTCGAGTGCTCCACCACGAAGCGGATCAGGCTCTCGCCGCCGCGCGGGATGATGACGTCGATGAACGCTTCCTGCTTCAGCATCTCGGTGACGCCCTCACGCTCCACGAACGGGATCAGGGAGAGCGCCGCGGCGGGGATATTGCGCTTGGCAAGCTCGTCCTGCAGGATTCCGGCGACCACCAGGTTGGAATGGATCGCCTCCGAACCGCCGCGCAGCACGACCGCGTTGCCGCTTTTGAGGCAGAGCGCGGCGGCGTCCGAGGTGACGTTCGGGCGTGACTCGTAGATGATGCCGATGACGCCGAGCGGGATGCGCATCTTGCCGACCATCAGCTCGTTGGGGCGCTTCCACATCCCGGTTACCTCGCCCACCGGATCGGGGAGCGCCGCGACCTCGCGGATCGCGTCGGCCATGCCCTTGACGCGGGCCTCGTCCAACATGAGGCGGTCCAGCATGGCGGCGGAAAGCCCGCTCTTTTCACCGGACAGGAGGTCCTTGCGGTTTTCCTCGATGATTCTAGCAGCGTGTTTTTCCAGGGCCAGCGCCATATCCAGCAGAAGCTCGTTCTTGGCGCCCGACGAGAGCCTCGCCATGGCGAAGGATGCCTGCCTGGCGTCGGCTGCGATGGTGCGGATCTGTTCGGCAACGGTCATGTTGGTCCTCCTAATCGGGTTATTTACAGCAGCACCAGATTGTCCCGGTGGATCACGTCGTCGCCGTAGCGAAACCCCAGGATCTGCTCGATCTCGCCGCTCTTGTGCCGGCTGATCAGCTCAATCTCCTGGCTCGAGTAATCGACGATGCCGCGCGCAAACTCCACACCGTCCGGCGCCAGAATCCGCACGCAGGCTCCGCGGGCAAAGCGCCCCTCCACCCGGGCGATCCCTGATGGTAGCAGGCTTTTGCCATGCCTGGCAAGCACCTCCCGCGCGCCGGCGTCGACCTGGATGCTTCCGGCCGGCCTCAGGTTGAAGGCGATCCAGTGCTTGCGCCGGTTCAGACACTCCCCCTCGGGGAGAAAGAGCGTCCCGAGCAGCTCCCCGTCCATGACCCGGGTGAGGTTCCCTGCCACCTTGCCGGCAAAGACGACCGCGGCCACCCCGGACTTCACGACCTTTTTCGCAGCGGCGAGCTTGGTGGCCATGCCGCCGGTCCCGACGCTGGTCCCGCTCCCGCCGGCTCCGCGCTCCATTTCCCGGGTAATGGCGGCCACCTGGTTGATCAGGGTGGCGGAGGGATCGTTGCGGGGGTCGGCCGTGTAGAGCCCGTCGATGTCGGTCATGATCAGTAACAACTGCGCCTCCACCAGGTTCGTCACCAGGGCGGAGAGGTTATCGTTGTCGCCGAACTTGAGCTCGTCCACCACGACCGTGTCATTTTCGTTGATGACCGGGATGATGCCGCAGGCCAGGAGCGTATCCAGCGTGCCGCGTGCGTTCTGGAAGCGGCGCCGGTTGGCGAGGTCATCACGGGTCAGGAGTATCTGGGCGACGGTGAGCCGGTGGCCGGAGAAGGCTTCCTCGTAGGCGCGCATCAGCCGGGACTGGCCGACGGCTGCCGCCGCCTGCTTCTGGGGGAGCGTCCTCGGGCGGTCGGGAAGGCCGAGCGCCTGGCGCCCGGCGGCAACGGCGCCGGAGGACACGATCACGACATCGAGTCCCCTGCCCCGCAACCTGGCGATATCCGAGGCGAGACCCTGCAGGAAAAGGGGATTGATCCCGTTTTCCGCGTCGGTCAGCACGCCAGAGCCGATCTTCACGACAATCCGTTTTACCTTCTTCAGTAGTTCCTTACGCATCTGTCCCTGCACCGATCATGATAGTTTTTTAAAGCACTGGATATTAGCACGTTTCAAAACCCATGGCAAACCCCTTAAACCCGTGCCGCCCTTAAATGAATTGACAAACTTCCAGTGGGACTTTAGACTGAGCCACACTCGAGGTGACCGTTTGCTTAACAAGAAGCTCTGGAAAAAAAGAATTTACAACATCCTCTCACTGGACAGCCACCCCGGGCATATTGCCTTAGGATTTGCCGTTGGCGTCTTCATCAGTTTCACCCCATTTTTCGGTCTGCACACACCGATCGCTATTGCAGCCGCCTTCCTGCTGAGACTCAATAAGCTGACCTGTGTCACCGGCGCCTGGATAAACACCCCGATTACCGTCGTCCCGATTCTCGGAATAAGCTACAAGCTCGGCAGATTCCTGCGCGGCCGACCGGTCAACGAGCTCCCCTTAAGTGGGGGCCTCGAGTGGCACAACCTGGCGAAGTATGCCAAGTCCCTGATCCTGGGGTCTTCCCTGCTCGGCTTTTGCGCCGCAATTGTCGCCTACTTCGTCTGCTACTTCCTGGTGGTGAGGTTCCGCGCCAGGGACGTGGCTCAAGCCCAGCTGGACGAAGAGATGGAAGAAGTCGGCGAAGAGCTGGACTAAGTCGAGTTTCTAATAAATATCCCTATACAAGCGCCGGTCGATACGCTATAGTCCCGTTTCCCGCTCCAATGAGGAACAGGCCCACATAGCTCAGTAGGTAGAGCACTTCCTTGGTAAGGAAGAGGTCACCGGTTCGAATCCGGTTGTGGGCTCCATTTCTTCAAAGCAAACTTTCACATGCCACGCTCGCCGTGATACAGTGACGCCGCTTCCCGCTCCAATAACGCAGGCCCACATAGCTCAGTAGGTAGAGCACTTCCTTGGTAAGGAAGAGGTCACCGGTTCGAATCCGGTTGTGGGCTCCATTCTTTGACGCGAACCAGTTACCCCAAAAACAAGTAAGCGCCGGCAGCGATACATTCTTCGCTCCGGCGCTTTTTTTGTCTGCAACCCTGGGGCCCTTAGCGGCCTAAAAAGGGTGTCAGTATGGAATACCCCAGATACCCCATGCCGGCGGAAGCCGGAATGGTGATGACCCAGGCGCAGACGATACGGTAGGCGAGCGTCCAGTTGACAGCCGACATCCGCTTGGTAAGCCCCACGCCGAGGATGGCCGAGGTGATGACGTGCGTGGTACTGGTGGGAAGCCCCATGGCGGCGGCGCCCAGGATGACCCCGGCAGAGGCCGTCTCCACGCAGAATCCGTGCACAGGCTGCAGTTTCACGAAGTCGCTGCCCACCGTCTTGATGATCCTCCAGCCGCCTGCCGCGGTACCGAGGGCCATGGCAACGGCGCAGCCGATCTTCACCCAGGTCGGCACCTCGAAGGTCGTCAGGGTGCCGTAACTGACCAGCGCCATGGTAATGACGCCCATCGACTTCTGCGCGTCCGCCGTGCCGTGGGAAAAAGCCATCACGGCCGCCGACAGGATCTGGAGCTTGCGGAAGTTCTTGTTCAGGCCGTAGGGTGCGCTGTTCCTGAAGGTCCACATGAGTATCACCATGAACAGGAAACCGAAGAAGGCACCGACTATCGGTGAAACCAGCAGCACCGTGATGATCGTCTTGAGGCCTTTCCAGTGCAGGGCGCCCGTGCCGGCATGCGCAACAACCGATCCGACCAGCCCGCCAATGATGGCGTGGGAGGAGGAAGAGGGTAACCCGTAGTACCAGGTGATCAGGTTCCAGATGATGGCGCCCAGCACACCGGCAAGCACGACCATCTGGGTGATGCTACTGGCATCGACGATACCCTTGCCGATGGTCGCCGCGACCTTGGTGGAGATCATGGCACCCACGAAGTTGAGCACGGCCGCCATCATGATGGCGTTTCTGACGGAGAGCGCGCGGGTGGAAACGCAGGTGGCGATCGCGTTTGCCGTGTCGTGGAATCCGTTGATGTAGTCGAACAGGAGCGCCGAGGCAACCACGGCGACCAGCATGGCGAGCGTCACCTCAGGCATTTTTTACCACCACGCTTTCCAGGATGTTCGCGGCGTCCTCGCACTTGTCGGTCGCGGTCTCCAGAGTTTCGTAAATCTCTTTCCACTTGATGAGCTGGATGGGATCCTTCTCTTCGTCGAAGAGCCGGCTGATCGCCTCGCGGCAGACGCGATCCGCTTCGTTTTCCAGGGCGTTCACCTCGATGCAGTAGGCGCTGATCGGCTCGAGCTTCCCACCCAGGAGGGCGACCGTCTTGTCGATGATCTGGCACGACTTCAGGATCAGGAAACCGAGTTCCTTCGATTCCGGGGTCGGCTTTTCCACGTTGTACATGACGATGCGCGCGGAGCAGGCGTCGATCAGGTCGAGGATGTCGTCCAGCGCCGAGGAGAGCGCGTAGATGTCCTCCCGGTCGAACGGGGTGATGAAGCTCTTGTTCAGCTTCTTGATGATGTCATGAGTGATGGTGTCACCCTTGTGCTCGATGTCCTTTATCTTCCGCTGGCTTCCTACCGGGTCGGTAAAGTTGTCCAACATGTCCTTCAGAAGCTCTGCCCCCACGACTATGTTGTGCGACATTTCCCTGAACATGGCGAAAAATTTCTCATCCTTTGGAATCAAGCCAAACATTTGTATTCCTCCACGTGGCGGCCATTGGGACCTGATTGTTTCAAAACTGTGAAGATATAACACAACCGTAACAAACTTTACAGCAGGAAATATGTCATGGCGCCATCCTCATGAGGCGATTCCCCTTTGTCCTTGATTTATCGGGCTACTTCGCTTATCGTTGGCGATATTTTTGTCTAAGGACAGGAGCCATAGCATGAATGCACTACACGCCGCAGTCCTGGGCACCGTTCAGGGTCTCACCGAGGTCCTTCCCATCAGCAGCTCCGCCCACCTGATACTGATCCCCAAGTTTCTGCATTGGCCGGAATCGGGGCTTACCTTCGACGTGGCCCTCCATGTCGGCACCTTTCTCGCCCTCGCGCTCTACTTCTGGCGCGACCTGCTGGAACTGACCGGCAATTTCCTCGGTTCCTTCCGGGGCGGCATCAACACGCCTGCCAAGCGGCTTCCTTTCTACATCATCGCGGCAACGGTACCGGCGGCCCTGGTGGGAAAAACGCTGGAAGGCCCCATCGAAGAGATTTTCCGCAAGAGCCCGATGCTGATCGCGGCGTTCCTGATCCTCTTCGGCCTGCTCCTCGCCCTCGCCGACACGACCGGCGCCAAAAGATGGCGCATCGACAAGGTCAACCTGAAGTGCGCGGTCCTGATCGGTCTGGCCCAGTGCCTCGCCCTCATGCCGGGGGTTTCCCGCTCCGGCATCACCATAACGGCGGCGCTTTTTCTGGGATTCCATCGGGAATCGGCCGCCCGCTTCTCCTTTCTCATCTCGCTTCCCATCGTCGCGGGTGCCGCCATCCTCAAGGTGGGGCACCTGCTGAAAACCGGCATTCCGGCCGGCGAAGGTCTCCCCCTCGTCATCGGCATCTCGACCTCGGCCTTCTTCGGTTTCCTGAGCGTTGCCTTTCTCTTGAAACTGGTGCAGCGCGACTCCCTGTACCCGTTTGTCTGGTACCGGCTGGTCGCCGGGTGCGGCGCCATCGCGATGGTTTTTTTCGCGGTCTGATTCCCCCGGGCTGGCAAACCTCCGATCCTGAGCTATCCTTAACCTTTCCGATTTTGACGAGGACGGGAGGGAGTTGCCATGAGCGGTGGAATCAAAGGCTGGCCGGAAGGAGAACGACCCCGGGAGAAGCTGCTGCAACAGGGAGCCTCCGCTTTAAGCGTGGCGGAGCTGCTTGCCCTCATTATCGGCTCCGGCGACGCCGCCAGCAGCCAAAGCGCGCTCGACCTGGGGCGGACGCTCCTTTCGGAGTTCGGCGCCCTGCGCAAACTCGCCGACGCCTCCTGCGTCGAACTGCAGCGCGTCAAAGGCGTGGGGCCCGCCAAGGCAACCTGCATCAAGGCGGCTCTTGAGCTCTCCAACCGTTTCCAGGCCAGGGAACTGGAAAGCCTCGCCCGCTTCACCTCCCCCTCCCAGGTTTTCGAACATCTCGACTACGAATTCAGAGACCGCCGCAAAGAATACTTCATGGCACTGCTTTTGGACGGCAAGAACCGGATCATCAAGCGCGTCCAGATCTCCGAGGGCTCCCTCAATCAAAGCATCGTCCATCCGCGCGAAGTCTTCAACGTGGCGGTGCGCGAATTTTAGGGAGTAAAAACGGAGGGGGGGGCTTCTGGTTTTTATTAAGGAAATGCACTGAGCTAAGTTTTTATGGCTAAGGGAGTAATTTGCACACTATGGGAGCTTAGCTGGGGGGGTTGATTGTGAGGATAGCAGGAGCTATCGGTTTTCCGAAGGTGCCTTACACCCATGAGGAGCACGCTGTGGGAAACAATCTCATCGTTCTCCATAGTGGGCTAGACTTTGCCGGCCCTCTGATGCCAATTCTCAAAATGTTTCCTAAGGAGGGTTTTTTGAGCGGCGTTGCTGTTCTAAAGTTGTCTAATATGATTTGTTAGGATTATATAGCGTGTTGGGTGCCCTCGTTGCACATACGATGGTGATGCTCTGCCGCTGCATCATTCTGGAACTTGCATAAAGGACGAACGCCGTCCTGAACCCTCGGGTACCTTGTCCATGCCACCGCGATGGACTCAGGCAGACGAGCTTCGTTAACTGGTTGAAGGGTTTGTAGCCGAATTGCCGTTACCTTTCAAGGCAAGTGAGGTGTCCGGGAGTCAAAGCGGCTCTAGCAACAGCATTGATCAGGCTTCGAATCGCGAGTTCCTTCTTAGTCAAACCTTTTTTGCCGGACATCGGACTTCCCAAAGTTGGTAAGTTTCAGGTCCTCCCAGCCTTCCAGGGTGGTCTTTATGAGATCCAAAAACCCATCCAGACGTCAACAGCTTCCATTCTTAATATTCCAGCGCTATCCTGGATATTATCCCCGAGTGACACCCCCTGAGTTCCTGTTGGTGGACCTTGTTGACAATCTAAATCGCTTGGTCAAAGACCGGAATTTTCAAATCATTTTGCGATTGACTTAACGACCTTGTAGACCAAACGTAGTTTGTCCTGGCTCAACCCCTCAAGCAAATCTTCAATTTGCCTCTTCTCAATAATTTGTGCATCGAGATGCGTAAAGTCAAAAAGGTCCATTAATTCAACGTGAAAGGCTTTTGCAACCGCTTCAAGGGTTTCAACGTAAGGATAGCTTTTGCCCAGCTCAATCCTACTTAAATGTTTTGGGTCGATGCCGATTTGCTCAGACAACTGATCTTGCGAAAATCCGCCATTCCGTCTCAGCTCTTTTATTCTGCTGCCCAGTAACTGCTTCGTAGTTTTCATCACTCCCCCTCGATCGTGAAATTTTCGGCCTTTTGGGGTGATTTGTAACCATCGTATATATTTAATTTGTTTGACAAATTCTATGCATTAGATAGAATTGACCATGTTTGGAGTAGGAATCTTGGTATGGAATCTATCGCTCATGACGAGTTTTAGTTGTTCTGGCGCCTCGTCGCTGTAACCCGGGGGATGTATGGGCAAGCACACAGTGACGTTATTCTGTGGATATCAAATTGACTGTGCTCACAACCCGGCACAAAAGTTCTGCAATAAGAAATGTCTCGGTTATCACGAAAAGAGGAGCAAGCTTCAAAAGTTGGCGCCGCGAAAATGTATCAAACCGGAACGGCCCTATGTCCCAAGCACCAGTCCGCTTTGGGATCAAGCTAAATCTACCAAAAGTACAGCAGGCTACCTGATTCTCTATGTGCGGGATCCGGAAACGAGGCTGATTTACTCCAAGGTGCAACACATTGTAATTTGGGAACGCGCATATGGAATGCAGGTTCCCAAAGGGCATTGCCTTCACCATTTAAATGGTATCCCTAGCGACAACCGTGTGGAAAATATCCTCTGCATGCCTATAAGCCTGCATCTTACGTTGCATCGCCGGATCAGGAAATTATCTAAGGCAGGATTATCTTCGGTTCAGTACAACGTTGAACGTCACGAAATTATACTAGAGACTATTGAAAAAATCAGGGAACTAACGGAAATGCGAGCGCGTTGGAAGGGACTCCCTTCGCAACGAGCATTGGAGGCCGACATTGCAAATATGTAGACCACTTAACTTAGAACGAATCCGCAAGAGCTTGAGGGATGGAAATGTCACCCTTAAAAAAATGGGGGCCTTGATTCCTCTTTACGATCCATCTTGTCCATACGACATCATTGTCGAAAGTCGGGTACAGGACTGGGAACTGGGCCGTCGAAGTGTCCCCGAGTATGTTTACTGTGCCTATGCTGCAATTGTTGTCGATGACTGGTCTCGGGACAGAAGGGAAGCGTCCCTGTCAGACCATATAGACATAGATTATCGTTATGGGAGTATGCTTGACCTTGGATTTGCAGAATTATTGAGACTTGAGCACCAGGTGGCGCAATCATCAGACCCCGGATTGTTAGCAATCGTGCCTAGGCTGGCATCGCAGCGAAACTGTTGGCAACAACACTTTAAAGCTCTCTTTGGACTCGACATTTGCCTGGTCTGGATAGAAAAACTATAAGATACTCCCAGTACTGGTCAAAAATTGCACTCAAGTGGCTAATATTAGCGCAAATCCATCGATTGTGTTTTAATTATTCGTTTAGAAACAGGCACATGGAGTTGGCATGTATATAGCTTTAAGTAAGAGAATATCAGGGCAAATTAACAGAGTGTTGTGGGATGCACACTGGGAGCCCTTTGTTTAACTGAGTTCTGTACTGTATTCAAGAATAGTTAGTATGTAGTTAATTGAGTGCTATAAGTAATTCAAATTTATATATAACCAAAAATAAGGATTCACGGAATGTGTCAATGACTTTGAGACACCTACCATTCGAATTTAGTGTAGCTCTTTTTAGCTCGTCGCCGGCTTGGGTGGATTAATCCATACGGCTTCCGGCATGGACTCGTGTGTTGGTGGCTTCCT
>Ga0209123_1000196_pt1 | contig 92337 bp, 89 predicted proteins | sample BarGraIncu00431A_FD_184500 | JGI IMG/M metagenome (GOLD analysis project Ga0209123, IMG submission 184500) | Arctic peat soil microbial communities from Barrow, Alaska, USA - Barrow Graham LP Incubations 004-31A (SPAdes) (version 2) | ecosystem: Environmental > Terrestrial > Soil > Wetlands >... | reverse complement strand
TTCTGTTCCGCCAAGAAAAGTGAGGGGCTTCTCCATCTTTCCCTCACATATCTCGTCTATTTTCTACCTAATTTCCATCATTTTTTTTGGTCAGCCTCACACTGCCGCTGATGCTTGTAAATCCACGGTGGTGAAGGCTGGCTTGGGATTTTGTTTGATTTCGCGTTTATCGACCTTCTCTGCCTGGGCATGAGTTTGCCCTTTGATGGCCGCTATTATCGCCTGGGCGTCGGCGATCTGCTCGAACTTCCCACCGACATGATGCGCGAGGAAGGAGGTGTTATCTTTGTTCAGAAGGATTGCCAGCATCCAGAAAGGCGCGCTTTTGAAGCTGCGGATTTCCCTTTCTCGATCGACGATCAGACGCACCCCAGGGGACTGAACCCGGCCGACGGAAATTTTGCAATGGAGATCCTTGCCAGCTAACGGGCTCAGGATATAGCCCACGAGGCGGTCGCCTACACGCCGGCCGAGGAATGCATTGTATTCCCCGGGATTGATCTTCTCGAATGGGACAGCCTTGACCATCGCTTCTTTGAGCGCCTTTTCAGTAACCTCGAAAAAGAGCATTCTGAAGCACTGCTCGGCGACTTTGCTTATCGCATCGTAAACATGGACGGCTATGGCGCCCCCTTCTCGGTCGGCGTCACTTGCAACGAAAACGGTTTTCCCCTTTGCCGCGGCACGCAGTTCGTCCGGAAGGTTCTTCTTCTTATCGGAACAGATGAAGTGAGGCTCGTAGGTTTTGAGGTCGACGCCCATGGTGTCGAGGGGCAAATCCATGAAGTGTCCAACGGTAGCTATACACTTAATTCCGAGTAATGATTGGATTTTTTTGGCTTTAGTCGGTGATTCTACGATTATGAGCATGGAGGTCTCCTGTCGTGCTCCATATAATATGCCTAGGAGGGCAGACACCTTTTCGGGGTTTGGAGGGTAAAACCAATTTTGGCCAGGCTTAATTCATGGCACTACATGGCGCTACAAACAATATTGACAATATACGAACGTATGATATTATAAAGATAAGGAGATAGTTCGGCACATGCTGAACCTCCTTTGGTCGGAACTCATGCACCATTTCAGGGGACGGCGATGACACATTTGAAAGTACAGTGGGACAGTGGCTTGGCCGGAAAAGCGTCTTCAAAGTTGGCAGACTTAGACGAATGATACGGCATCCAGGGACTGTCCTTCCATAAAGGAAGGTTCGTATGGAATCAAAATCATTATATATATTAGTAGCAATAACCCTGCTTTCGGTAGCAGGACTCAAAAGGGCTGCCATCTCTTCAAGGATGGAAGTCCTTTTCGCGTTGATGATACTGGGCTGCATCTGGGGAGGGGTCTTACTCGGCGCTAATCAGATCAAGGGCCAAGCGACGGTCTCCAGATTCGTCGCATACAGTGGCAAGATCTACCGCGTGCTCGATGTAGGGAAGGTTTTGAAATTGGAGGCTGAAGGCACTGGCCAGGTGATCATGGCGCCGGTTTCCATGACCAGAAAAGCAGCGTAGGGAGGCTGAGGATGCCTAGGGGACGCAAACCATCAAAGGAAGAGATCGTAAGAACGCAGGTGAGAATCCCAGCCTCTTTGAACGAAGATACATGGAGTCGCCTGCGGCTCGGCGAGGAGAGTCAAAGAACAGTCTGTTGCTCAACGGGCTGAAAATAAAGCTGGATCAGATTGAAGAAGGTCCAGAAGGAGCATAATATGATTAACGACACTTTGCAGTCCATGTTCGATCTTCTCCTGTCCAGGGCGCCTGGTAAGACCCTTGCGGTTTTGCCTGCAGATGGATCTGATGTTGAGTTTGCCATTGACGAGTCCGTTCCGGCCTACAACCAGAAGTTCTGCAGCCAGGAGGTCACCCGGCTAGACAGCTCCGCGGACCACCGTCGGGTTCTTCGTGAGGCTTTCGAGAATGCCAAAAACTTGGTTTTCGTCGTCTCCCCGTTCATGACTTGCAAGGCGATCGAGGCCGACCAGGTTGATATTCTCGTGGCCAGGGCGGTTGGCCGCGGGGTAAAGGTTGTGATCGTCACAGATTCCGATCTCAACAAAGACCCGTCTGGTGAATGGAAAGAAAATTTTATTGTAGCGAAGCGACTTTTGGAAACTGCTGGCGCCTTTGTTAAAATTGTCAGTCCCATCCATAACAAGACTCTTTGCGTTGATCGTGTTATGATAAGCGAAGGTAGTTACAACTGGCTCAGTGCAGTACGCACCAACGGGAGCCAACACAAGAGGTTAGAACGTTCGATAATGTATTGCGGCAAAGGGGTAGCGAAAATGATCAAGGACGCGATTCGTGAAGTAGGCGGGATCGACCAGTGTAATGGTGGTGGATCTAATCTGAAAGGTGACAAGGCTCAGAAGGCGTCTGAGAAGCGTCGGTACTTCCACTTCAACAAGAAGCACCCTGCGATGCTGGGCGCTATGTTTCTGATCTCCATTTTGGTTGGCACAATCGGTCAAAAAGGTGCAGGACTCTGGTGGATTGGTCTCGTATTCTTTCTTTTCACTGGCCTGATGGTGCTATATGATTATCTCTCCTGGAATAGTCTTCTCAACGAAGTGATCGAGATCGGCGCTTCAGAAAAGCGTTCCAGGGAGCTGATCAAAAATACAGAAGGAGGCTCGTTCGTTGATGTCGGCAATGATGTCTTTTGGGATCCGACTAATGCGGGCCTGCCCTATAATGCTTACCATAAGAAGTAGTAACCGTTTTCCCTGTTTTAAGATCCCCCATGTAAATTAGCAGTAAGAGGTTTTTCAATCGCTCGGGCTTCCCATACCCCGAGCGATTTTAATAACTTGTCTCGATCTAAAGTGGTTGTCCCAATGTGCTCGCTAATAAGATCATCTTCTGCATAGGAATACATAAAAATATCTTGCCCATTATCTATCATGTACTGAGCTATACGGGCGGGTAAAGGTATGTCAAGCTGGCCGGTGGAAATTATGATGCCATAGTTAGCGACATTGTACTCTATTTCATGGCTTTCTTCATACCCTTCGCTAAACCCAACCAGGGCTATTATTCCAGTATTTGCTTCTAGCACACATTGAACATGCATGATACTTCCCTCTTTTCTCTTTGTATTTTGTATTTTAATTAAATAGGAAACTTCTAAAACAGATCCGTGATCAGTTTAGACCACGGATCTGTTCAATTAGGGTCTACTCTTCGTTGGTCCCGTTTGCTTCGCGCGCGAAGCTTGCTTCGGGACAGTTTGCTTCGAGCGCGCAGCCCCCGGCCTCACCGTTGGAGGGGGCGTAGTTTTTTGTACCGTAGCCGCTTGCGGCTGTGTAGACTCAGGGGCAAAAGGGTTTTTTTCGTGCCAGGCAGGGTCTACTTCCGCCTGCGGCGCTTTTGGTGGCCTTGCTGCCTTTTCTGCCTTTTGTTCCGCTTTATCTGCTGCTCTTTCTATCTTTTGTTCAGCTCTCTCTGCCTGCCCAGCATCATATCTAGTATCAGCTTTGGCTTCACGCCTTACAGCTTCTGATTTTGAAAGCCTATCAGCTCTCACGCCGGATACGGGTTGGGCATATTTCAGAACCCCAGTAGCAACGTCATCGAAGGTAGCTCCCGCCGCCGCGAACATGTCAGCGGTTTCTTTATCAGCGCCCAGGCCCATTGCAACTCTCTTGATATCACCAGTGACCGTTCCGGTTTTGTTGAAACCTTCGTGCTGGTTGATCTCATGGTTGTAGTGGCTAGCCCTATCACCAGTGATCGTTTCTGAAAGGTCGGAGATTGCCGTCTTACCGCCCTTTTTAATATCCCAAGAAACGAGATTGTTGTTTTGGTCCATTTTGGCTGAAAAAAACATCCCAGCTTCGATGTGCTGATCGGACCCCATCGCGTGTAATTTTGCGTTGGTGGCCATAATCAGTTTTGCATCTTTTACCCCATCCAAGGCTCTATCTATGGATCTGTAATTGGTATCAGAACTGATATGAGTGCGTTCATCTATCCATTTGTCGCCAGTGAATGTTTCATTCATTATTTTGCTACGCTTACCTTTATCGGTTACATCAAGATCTATATCCTCTTGTATTTTTTTATTGCCGAGCTCGATGTCGTCACCTTTTCTTATTCTCTTCCCCTCGTCAACACGGGTGACAGCTTTCTGTACTTTTTCCCATCCGCTTTGTGCCATAGCGAAATTCTGTTTTTTACTGTCTCCACCCTGCGACACTGAAGCGTACCCCATGCCTTTGCCATCAGCAGCACTGGTGTAATTGAAATCCACCATCTTATCCCCAAATCCAGGGAGTGCTTTTTGTAGCTCAGAGGGCAGCTTCTTGAAAAGCTCTTTGTCGGCTAAGATAGCACTGGCCGGCAGGGTCGCTTTGTTCTCGCGACCAGATTTAGAAGTAGCTGTCGCTACGTCCATGTGAGCGGATTTAAACACGCCATTCTCGTCTTTTTCTAACTTAGACCCAGTCCCGGTATAGTTCACTTCCTTCCCGTTTTCGATTCCGGAGATGTTCATAAAGCCACCGTTAGCATCGCCGGTGGACGTATATTTGCCAGACGTGAGATGATGTTCAACCCCTCCTTGATCTGTAAACATGGCTGCACCAAAGGCACCTTTCTGCTCTAGCGTTTTGCCTTCGCCAGTAGATACATTCTTGGTATTGGCGGTTTGGTCAACAACAAAAGAACCCTTGCCCTCCGGTGCAGCACTCCCTTTGTAGGTTTGACCTGCGTGTACCGTGGACGGATCGCCCCCAGCCATTTCGTAAAGCTTTTTGACTTGCGGGAGGTTTTTGTCCGTGACCATGCCTTCGGATTCCATCCTAAGGACGTTTCCATCTTGGTCCATTTTGAACGGGTCTCTCCCTGCAACCGACGCCCCTTCAACTATGCCAGCGAGGCCTCGCTTCTGGGCGAACGCCGCTTCGGATGGCGAGAAAGCAGACTTTTGCATGATCTCTGATGCACGTTTCTCGTCAACCCCTAGATTGTCTTGAAGCCATTTATTCCCTCTTACCGCAATATTGCCATCTGCCATGTCCTTGGAAGCTTTGACCCGAGCAATGTCTTGCTGCTGTTGATCTGTCTGTCCGGCTCCAACTGTTGCTTGAGCTTTTCTCTCGTTGATGTCTTTCCTGATTTTTTGCCCTATGTCCGCGTCGCTCATTCCGTTATAGAGACTGGCGCCCGTTTTCTCGTCCACCATGCCCACCCTGGCCTTCGCTCCCAATTCGGAATCGGACATGCCTTCCCTGTACAAAGATTCTTCCTTTTCTTTTACAACACTATCTCTGGCTTTCTGTTTTTGTTGATTGTCGGTCATGGATGCATAACCATCAGCCAGAGCTCTATCTGAGTTTCCTGTATAACCGCCTAATTGGCTGCCTACCTGAGCAGCGCTTCCAGGAGAGCCCATCCTATTCGCATACCCAATGGACTGACCTCCTTCCTTAGCCCCAGCAACTAGAGCTCCTCTCGATAGGTCATGGACATCATTATTTGCATAATTACCGAGTCCTTTCATCCCGACCATCATGCTATTCATAATTGCAGCTTTCCCGGTCGCATCGGTCATAGTGCCTGCGTGCTGCTCAGATTTGTTTTTTATATCTCGCATGGCCGTGCCTGTGCCAGCTATCAGCGCGCTGGCAGATTTGGTTAGTATGGCCGTTACCATGCCCGCTAGTAGCATTGCCATTGGCCGCATATATCCAAATTGAGACATTGTCAGCGTCGCGTTGTTTGGAAACGATAGATAATAATAGAGACTTTTACCGCTGGCAGCTACTCCTTGGAAATACCCGATCGCATAGTCCATCATAATTCCATTGAGCGTTGCGTCGGCAATACTCCATGAAGTCAACATGATGAATATTCCGAACATTGCGCTCATAGCTGCACCACATTTGACAGTGGGTACAAAGATTATGATAACCGGTAGGAATGCAAACATCGCTGCAGTATAGACGGCTTTATAATAGGGTAAGTTCGCTGCTGCCGTAAAACCCGACAGAACTCCACTTGTTTGTGACTTGTTAGCGAGGAGAGCGGATGCCTGCAGAGGAGATGCAGATTTGATTGCATCCATGAACATTGAGGACGTTTCGGCATCAGCCAGATAGGTTTCTGGGGAATCGCCGGAACCTGCAACCAGAGTAGTTGTGCTGGTGAAAATCGCCGAGCATTGGGTCAGGCCTACGGCGGTCGTATCGAATCCAGCCTGTGAACACATAGTCGCCTTCATCGACGCCATGTTGGCCGGGCTCGTATAATAACCTTTAAGACTGGTGTACGCGTCAGTACAGGTTGCGCTGCCTCCTAGGAGTGCGCTTTGGGTAAATACTGCAGGGTTTTGAGCTTTAGCAAGAGTGGTCCCCCACAAGTCGGCTGTTGTCGCGACCTCGTTCCAGGTAAGTGTTGTCCCTGGCCGAGAAATCTCGAAAAGCACGCAGTCAGTTACGAAGTTACCAAGTGAAGACGTCGCATCAGGATCACTCGCTTGCATGCTCCCGGTTTGGGATAGCATGCTGAATCCAATCCCCCCGGCGTTGGTATCGTAACTGCCAGGGACGCCGGCAGTGGAGATCATGTCGACGAAACCGACTTCGATCGAATTTGTCACTCTGGCCATGGCGATAATGCCGTCTGGGACTCCCCCGATGTCGCCTGCTTTGTTTAGGACAGGGTCGTAAAGATGGATAGTCCCGGTCCCCGAGAACATGGCCATGTAGACCGTGATCCCGGCGAGTACCGGCATGGCCCATGCCAGACCGCTACTTTTGCCATTCAGCGCCTTGACGGCATTCATCGCGCCCGCGATAAAGATCGATACCACAATCCCTACCGCATACAGGCTTTTGAAGTTCGGGTCACTCGTAATCAACGCGAGTCTCTGGAACGAATTAAAGAGGGGGAGAAATCCGTTGTAGACCGTATAATCCGTGTCCATCGCGTGCGCCAGTTCGGGGAAACCGATGATCCCAGCGATGATTGCTCCAAGTATTATGTACATAAGGATTACCCCTCTTTGTAGACCGCGAGACTGGTCTGGTAGCGTTTAGCGTTTGGCGATCCTGCCTGCGACGGACGCGCCGAAATCTTTCGCGATTCGATCGTAAAGCTGGTTTTGCATGTCATTTACTGATTTCAGATATGTTTGTACTGCTTGTTGCTCGGAGATTGACGCCTGATATGACCGCATTGCCGCGGCTTTAAGTGTGTCTAGTTTTGCGATAAAGCTGGTTATTTGAGTCTTTGCGTTTGGCTCCAGGGTGCTGAGATCGCATCCGTCTTTGTGGACCATCCCATTCTCCATTGCCTGGCTCAAAGTGAACACTGTTGCCTGTCCCACCGCGAACAAGTCGGACATCATGTAGTAGGCATAGGCTTTCGCAGTTATTTCGGACATGTTTGCTATAGTCGAAATTTCGGTGGATGTTCCTATCGCTGTCCGGAGGGTCATAGAAAGCCCCATCGGGTTTGAATCCAGAAAAGCCTGATCGGAAACTGAAAACGCGGTACTTTTGTTAGCCATTTTGTCTGCAATGGATTGCATCTTCTTTGTTACATAGGTGGTTAGATTGACGTTCGTATCGGGCATCGGCGTGCAGGGAAGCACCCCTCCCGCGGTCATGTCATATTCCATGCGAAGCGCCGGCGTGGTGCCAAGGAAAATTTGTGTGTCAGATGCTGTCTGCCCAGGGCAGGGCAAAACTGCCCTGACTTCAATTTTCATCTTGTTGTTAATGAATTCAATATCCCCGACAAGTCCACGGAAAGCGTCAATGGTGTCTTGCGATAAACCACGCTGATTCACGCCCACTTCATCGAGCATGGAGATGCGATCGCCGTCGTTGTCGGGAAGGAACGGCTGAAGCTGTGCCGGGCACGATGTCGTTAGCGGGTTGGTTATAGCCGAATTGGCCCCAGCAGGGGCGCTACCGTTGCTCTGGTTATATCCGACCATCTTGGAGAAATCGCCGCCAAAGGTACTGGCGTCCTCTTTAACCCCACCCCACCAGGTTGAGGCTCCACCTGTCACAGCAGTATTCATCGCCGTGAGGCCACCTTGAGCCTGCTGATCGTTACTGGAAAGACCACCATTGGTTATCGTGGCTACAAGCGCCTTCGATGCCTGACAATCGTTGATCTGCATGGCATTGAATTGGTCCGCCAATGCACTCATTGACTTGATCGTCTGGACGCACGGCTGACAGAGGGTTTGAAGGGCCATATCGAAGGCGGCGGCCGGGGCGTTGGCCAGGATCTTCCTCATCTTGGCCGTCAAGTGGTTAAAGTCAAGGTACGACATCGAGCCGGCACTCAGATCGATCCCTCCGCAGCCCACCTTGAATTTCGGAGCTTCAATAGAGAACGGAGAATCTGTTCCAGACTGCCATCTGGCGCTAAAACCACCGCCTGACACGAACCCTCTTTTTTGACCCGCGAAATAGCCCGGAGACGTTTCCGTCTTTTGCTGGACCCAATCATCGACCCATCCTGCGTAGGAGGAGCTGGTGATCACGGTTGAAATGAGGACGAGGGTTATGATGTTCCGGAGTGTCTTGTTCAAGCGAAACCTCCTATGGTGCAGTGTGTGTTGGCCAAATAGTTGTCAGATGAGCCTGAAAAGGTCAGGGGCCGTAAGGGGGTCGCGTGCAAGGCGAGCAGGGATTGGACAATCTGTATGCCTAATTCCTCGCCGAAAAATCGGTGAATGTCCTTTGCCAGCATTCCAACGACCTTTATCGGGTCGGTATGTGCTTTCCGGTAAGGACGCGTCTCTGTGAGGGCAGAAAAGCGGTCGGCGATGTTGATGATCCGCGAGGTAGTGTGAATCTCTTCGCACGTAAGCCCGCACGGATACCCGGACCCGTCTGCTGCCTCGTGATGCTGCTCTGCGAATATCGCAAACCGGCTCAATTCCGGTATCTTTTTGAGAAAATCGGCGCCCTGGCTCGGATGTTCCCTTATGATCTCCCATTCCCTTTCATCGAGCGTCCCTGCTTTCCTGAGGATTGAGTCGCACACCCTGAGTTTACCAACGTCATGCAGCAGAGCCGCGCTAATGGCGTCTTCAATTGCCGTTGGATCCCCCCGGTACACCTTGCGTGCGATCGTTTCTGCAACGCTGGCGGTGCGAAGTGAATGGCAGAACAGCGCTTCCTGCTTTGCTTCCAGGGCCAGAAGAGTAGCTTTGATTGCTGATGACGTCATAAGTCTCCTTTCTTATCGGTTGGCCGGCAGTGACAGCGGGTCGTCTCCGCCGCCTTGTTCAGTTTCAAAGGTGGACCACTGCTCAGGGCTTATTTCGCCGTTCATGAGCCTTACGCTTCGATAAACCTTCTCTTCCATCTCGTTGGTGGCGAGGACACCGTAGGAGATCGGAAAGAAATTCTTTTCGCCTTTCTTGACCATGATGATCGTGGGGACGACTTGCACATTGAATTGGACGGCAAGCTCCTGATTGGAGTCACGGTTCATCTTCTTGACCGTCCAGCCGTATTTCTGCGCGAACACGTTAAGCATCTTGTCTTCGGTCACGCAGTACGGGCAATTTGAGGTATAGAAATACAACAGCGCGTAACTGCCGGCCGCTTCGCTAAGTTTGATTTCTACATCCTTGATCCTCGATGCCTGATTCGCTTCTCTGGCCTGATTTGATAGCGGAAATTCCTGTTCCAGGGAATATTGCGGGTTTTGCTGAGCGACCATGCTGTCAACGTTTGCGTAGGCCAGCGACTTCTTGCTTGCGATCGTCTTAACGTAGGTGAAGGCTTCAACGTCCTCCTTGGAAAGCGTCTGGACGGCCTTCTTTTGGAAAGCCATGAGAAGTTCCTGGAAGTCGTCGGGGTGCATGCCCCAGAGCTGCTCGTAGCTGTAGTCGCTTAGTTTCGGGTTGCGAAGGGACTTTTTCTTTTCGTCCTCCTTCGGGGCCTCCGCCTTTTTCTCCGGCTCTTTTTTCTTCTCTTCCTTAACCGGCTCCTCTTCCTTCTGATACCACCACCACCCGCTACGACCATTGTTATCAGGAGCCTTAGCGGCGTCCGTGTAATGGTTTGATAGCGCATCTTCACCAGAGGCAAAGGCAGGGGTGGTCTGCAATGCCATCATGGCCAGAAAGAGTATTTTTCGCATCGGAGTCCTCATATCAGGGGGATTACCCGTTCGGTGGCTTCTTCTGTCCCGAGGAAGCCCCAATACCTGCTGTCGTAACTGTCAGGGTGATCGCCAAAAGCGAAGAACTTGCCTTTGGGAATCGGACCGTTGAAGACGAAGTGCTGGAGCTTCCTGCCATCGTGAAGGTGATCCCGCCCTGTTCCCAGGTACTTGACTCCGCAGTAGTAATCGAAGCCCACGACCTTCAGGTTTTCCCCTTCCACGCAGGCAGCTCTCTTGGTGGCCGCGAACTTCTTCCCGCCGTTGATCAAGGGGTCTATCCGCTGAAAACTGATGTAATCGCCGTTGTGGACAGTTTTGGGGGCAACCTCGCCGCGATAGTACAGACGGTATTTGAGGGACGGAGAAGTGGTGACCATGAGGTGGGTCTCCAGTGTCCAACCCGCCAGGGTGCCGACGATCATGAAAACGATGGCAGCGGCGTAGCGCCGATTGCTCGGTCGGATGGCGTCTTTACCTGATGTCTGAACCGTTGGCGTGCTCACGGCCTTTTCGCTCCCGTACCAGCTTGGACTGTGCCCGGGGTTGCCGCAGCGCCTAGCGTCTCTGGAATTTTCAATTCAGCGGGGAGAGAGACGAAAGGCAGTTCGACTGACTTGTATCTGGTTTTGTCGCCCAGTATGACACTGGCGAGAAGGACCGGGTTTCTTTTGCCCGCTTCTTCCACCGCGGCTTTTGCCAGATCGATACGGGCCAGCCCCTGCTCCTGCGTGATGTATTTCTCGGCGACAGCACGGGACAGGTTCATCGACAGACCTTCGAGGTCGGCGACGATAAATTTGGGGGCGAAGTAACGGTCGTAGCAGATGAGTGAGATAGCTGAGACCAGAAGGGCGACCATAACGGTCTCGGTAATGCTCAGGCTCTTGGGTGCGGATCTCTTTGTGGCGGGAGCGGTCAGGGCTTCGGAGGGTGCAGCCTGTGCCGGTTTTTGTGCTTCAAGGACGTCGTTTACGGTATTCCCGTGTAATTCCGTAGCTGTACCGTTATTCTGGTTTTCCATGTGTGTTTGCTCCTTGGGCATTATTGATTACGCTATCAATATGCCACCCAGGGCAGACACTTTTTCGGCTAATTCCCCGTTTTGAGCACCCCGCGCCATATTCCCACTCGCCATGGTCTCAATTAATATTTGTTACCCGGCTGTATGTACATGCTATCCGAATAAGTGGGTCTGATCATGAGCTCTTTCGCCGATTTGGTAGGAAGGCCCTTAGAACGCAGCATTGAATCGTAAGCCTTCTGTTGCTCCTTCCGGATGCTGTTCTCGCCGCTAGCTATCGCCGAATCCTGATTTACTTGTCGTTCGGCCCACAATTTTCGAGCATAGGCTTCGAATTCGTCCCTTGCCTTTGAATCCTGAATTTTGGCAACCTCAGCGGAAACCTCATTTGCCTGACCGCTCACTTGGTCGGGGCCCGGATCTGCACTCACCGTGATTACTGACGAAAACATTAATAAAACCGCTAAAAAAACATCGTAAACTCCTTGGGTCTAAGCGACCCTGTTGGCCGCCGGCGCAACTGTTATTGTCTTTTCCTCTTGTTCTGTGACGATCCGGATGAACCCCTTTTTGCAGCAGCGACAGGTATCGTCAGTCGGGTAATAGTAGTCATAGACCGCCTGGCACGCCCCACATTCGAAAAGGGCCATCGGCTTTAATTCCCCATTTTCTTTGCGATCGCCTTGGCTGACGTACTGACCGAGGCTTGGGCTATTTCATTCATGGCGTAACCGAATGGGGCGTCTCCCAGGAAAGTGAAGCTTTGGCCTGCCGAGGTGACGTCCTCCTGCCCTTCGCTTACCTCGTCATTCTCTTTCTCAACCCCTTTTACATAGACCACCGCGGGAACCTCGGTAACCCCGTACCGCTTGAACAGGTAAGGGTCAATTTGCACCTGCCCCAGGAATATCGAACACATTTCCGTGCAAGTTGGATCACGCTTGAGGACGGACCCAAAATATTGCTTTGTTGGCCTTACATCGGTCATGCCGTTGATCATGCCGCGGAACACCATAATGATATTCGGGTCACTGATGGCATCTATGGCGGCCGCATAATTACGGACTGTCGTGAGCGGCATCGAGGAAGAAGCGAAGATATAAACCCTCTCGCTGCTGGAGAGAACGGACCCCTTGCTGATTTTTTTCAGATCAGCGTAATGGTCTTCAATAACCTGCTTTTCCCCGAGGATGTCTTGAGTACGGATTCGTGCGGACTCGAGGTCCAACTTTTTGACGAATTCATCGGAGCGCGAGTAGTCGGCAACTTCCTTTGCCGCCGCAAAACCTACTTTCTCATTGACGTTTTTGGGGACGTCGATGGTGCCGGCCAGGTCTTGTGCGCGCTTCAGTGCTTCCGCCGGGCTGCTGGAGTCGAACTCCGCGGGGTGCTGTGATTCCCATGCTACCCCATTCACATAGACTTCAACGTCCGTTCCTTGGAGCAGCTCGATCGGGACTTTACCGGCGATCTGCGGGCACTTCTTGTCTGTGGTGAGGTACGCCCTACCCTGCCCGACACTCTGCACCTTTGTGCAAAGGTCCGGAGTGTTGATGAATACGGTTGCCGCACTGGCGCCCCCTGCCGTTGCGAGACAGGATGTGCAGACGACTGCGGCGATAATCCTATGAAGAAATGTTCCCATTTTGGCCTCTTTTGAAATGTTAGAAACTAAGCATCTCGCAGCAATGGTACTTCTGGTAGATCATGTACATGAACTGGTCGCCGGAGTTGTTCCCTGCCTTGTAAGGAGGGTTTGTCCCGGCGCCCCAGAACAGGGTGCTCTTTCCGATGACCACGGCTTTGTTCTTTTTCGCCGGACGGACGAGTTGAATTTTGTAATGGCTCTTTGCCCAGATGGTTTTGGTGGCCGGCGCGCAGTAGGGGGCTGTATCGTGGTCAACCAGGGCGCCGGTGCCTTTCAGTCCCATGCCGCGCATCATCTCGAAAAGTGCTTTACCTGTCATGGCAGCAGAAGCGGTCGTATGATCAGATATCCCGACGTAATTACCGAGAGGGTATACCGTCCCCCAGGACCCCATGCACCACCAAAGGGTGTCGATGAGGAGGTCTGCTTGCGCGGACGCTGATTCCGGGATGCAGCTCGCTATTGCGATGGGGTTCGCAAAGAGGAAAGAGTCCGGGGACATGAGAGCTCCCATTTGAGCGTCTTTTTTCCAAGGGATTATCTCCGACATATACCCAAGCTGGACTCCTCCCCTTTCAAGGCACTGAAAATTCTTCATCAGGCCAATGACATCCATAAGCGGGTATTTGTACCAGTGGGTATGGTTGAATGTCTGTGAATTGACTACCTGGTTATTGTCGCCGCCATAACTGTGCCCGTTCGAGTTCCCTCCGAGACTGGTTCCCAGGGAGGGTGAATAGTAGGGGGTCTTGACTACCTCGAAGGCGAAGTCCGGGGACCAGAAGGATATATCCAGACAGGGGAAAAAACCTGCGACGCTACCTGGATTAGGGCATGTCCTAACTGGACTCTGAGATCCGCCATCGGAGTTGGTTGGGCTGCCATTATCACTGCCACCGAACTGCATGACGGCACCGACCTTGAACGGGAAAAAATTGGCACCTCCAACTTCAGTAGGCATGAAGAAATCGCCGGAAGGATCCGCTTTTGCAGTCCCTGCGAGAAGAATGACCGTGACCAGGGCAAACGTTATGGTTTTGATTTTAGAAGCCATGAACAGCCACCTCTCTAATTTCCATCATATTTTTGTTTTGCTTGATGATCGAGGGTACTGCTTTGAGCTGGAACCTTTTCAGGATCATGCCATCGGCGTAGCCTACCTCCATGTCGTATTTCTCGGTGAACTGCATCGCCGAGCCATCGGTCAGCATCAACTTGACGTTTAGATCCTTGGCGTAAGGCGATTTTTGAAACCACGCAACTTGGGCTTTGCTGGTCGCGTCTATGGCGATGAGAGTCGATGGATACTGCATGTAGTCGAGTGGGTTGAAGGTGAAGCCCGCCGGATACAGGACCCCTCCTTTGCCATCGGGGATGTCGTGCTCAAGGGTGTACGTCATATCCACGATCCGGGTTTTTGTCACCCGGGCGGCCGGGAGTTTCCGCATGCCTTCGGGACGAAACGCTTCGGCCTCCGCTTGGAACTTCTTCGGGTCCATTACCTTCTTCCAGTCAACTGCAGCGATTCTTTCCTCGATCTCGACAGCTGCATCTTTCTCTTTGATCGGGTACAGGTTTCCCTTGGTGCCTACGAGGACCGCATATGACGGCGTGACGGATGCCACGATTAAAACTAACGCTATGAAACCTCTGGATATTAGTGCCATGAACTTACCCCAATTTATGGTGTTGTGGTCGGCGTGACCGTTTGAGATTGCTGGAACACGGTGCCAGCGTTCTTCAGCATGCCTTGGATCTGCGCGGCTGAGCTTGTGGCTATTGCATTGATATATTCGTCAAAATTTATTTTTCTCATATCTATCTGCTGAAACTCGTCAGGACGGAAGCCGCGGCACACCGGACTTTCTGCCGTTCCAAACCCGCCGTTGGCTATTCCGTTGAAGGTTTGTAATAGTGGCCGAGCTTGTTCGGCGATGATTCTGCTGAGTACGGAATCATAGCAGCAGGAGGTCTCTTTGGTCGTGACGCAGGCCATAAGCCAGTGCGTCGAGCAGTAAGTCCCGACGATATGGCAGAGGCCATTTGCCGCCGAATTTGCTTCTGTAATTTCAGCCGCCAGGCATGCTGAACTGAGTTTGTCTGGATAGCAGCATTTCTTCGGGGTGAAGGATGAGAACATGGAACTGTCCATCCCCGCGCTGACGGCTGCTGAACCTTTGCTCGCGATGGCTTGAATAGTTGCAGGATCGAGGCCTGTAAGGTCGGAGAGCTTGCTCGTAAGATTGGACGTAAATGCGCTATAGGTGGATTGCGTCGGCATTGATAAGTCTTGGAGGCCGGTACTAAAATAGCTCGCGTTCCCGGTTAAGGCATTGCCGGTCAGTTGGTTCCAGGCGCCGGAAAGCTGACTAGAAACGCTGTCCATAAGTGGGCCTGCGTATGTTGCCATGCCGTAAGACACGGCTGCGAAACCTACCGCCTCTATGGTTCCCACTCCAAGGTTGCCGAGGGCTGCGTCACCGAGCACCGAGGTTGCAGCTGACACCAGGAAAGCGCCCGCCGGGCCTAGAAAGCAGGAGGCCACGACTTGAGCAACAAGCTTGGTGACGGCCACTACGGATGTCCGGTCATCTACCTTCACGCATCTGCTGTCGGTCCCATTGAAAAAATAAATGGTTCCAGTGCAGTTACCGTTTGCATCCTTACCTCCGTCGGATTTTATGTCATTGGTCCCGGAGGGGGCGTCTGTGTTGGTTAATTGCGATGTCGTATCTGTAGTGCAAGCGTCGGGCGAGCAGTATTGCATAGGGATGCCAGGAGTGGACTGCGTGGTGTCCCCCTGAAGCGCAGAACAGGTAAAGTTGCCGGTCGGGCAGGTCTGCTGCTGGTTGTAGCAAGCGTTTGAGCCTGCGATAAAAAGACCATTTTGGCATGTTGGAGTCGCTTCGCATTCATTGACGGGATCTCCATTGAAACCCGTGTCTTTCGGGCAAGAGATCTGCCCTCCGCCGACACACTGGGTGCCCGCGCCATTAATCTGTGTACCAGCCGGGCAGTCTTTTATAAACGGAGTCAGGCACTCGTAGTTAACTCCCCCGTAGGGACCGATGGTTACCGAGCCATTACCTGTGGGGCAGTAAGGATTGGTCGAGTCCAGAATGCAGGCACCTGTCGGGGACGCCGTCTGGCCCACAGGACAAGCAGTTGTCGCTTTGGTGCAGGTATATTGGCCCGGGTCGGTGCAGTCTTCGACCCCTGTGGCCTTTCCCCAGATGGAAACGATTGCTGTGCAGGTGGCGGTCGTGAGCGGAGCTATGGTCGTAGTACCTGCCGGGCATGATTGAAATTCCGAGAGGTCGGCCATGGCCGCAGCGCCGTACTTTGATGTATAGTAAGACGGACACTGCTGGGGCACTTCGGTGGCGGGACACGGAATAAGGGTTCCAGTCCCTGACCCATCATCGCAGGTGGTCATCGCGGTCCCTGAACAAAAGCTTGTGTCAGAACCGGAGTCTGGATCGGATTGCGATGTAAGGTTCGCATATGTCGGGTCCGTGCAGCAATCGGCTGTGCCACCGCCGTAGAACATGGTCGCACTTGATGTCAGCGTGGTCCCGGTGTAGGTGTTTGTTAAATCCGTGATTCCGCCGCAGTCATTGTTCCAGTTCGGGGAGCCGCAACCACAATTGCCTTTTCCGCCCCAGGCGCACTCGCTCTGTACGACAACTTCTCCATTGACTACGTCGAAGGTGAAACTTACTACGTCCTGAAGTCCGGCCGAGCTGGCAGAGAAATCGGTGATGCTCGTAGCTGTGTGATTCCTCGACTCGTATTTGGTTATACTCGTGGTCGCAGTAGTCGGCGCCGAGTAACCTGTGGTCGAACTTTGGGGTACCTCGCATCTGTTTGTTACGCTGCTATAGGTGCCTGTAGGGCAGATTTGGGTCGCAACGCACTGAGTCTGATCTGCCGAGAGGCTGTAACCAGAGGGGCAACTAATCGTGAAATTCTGCTGGCAATCGAGGCCGAGCGGGGTTCCTCCGGCCGTGCATGTGATGGTGGGATCTGCCTGGCAGGTGTGGCGCGTCTTGTTCAGGTTGGTCCCGGTCGGGCAGATAGGGATGTCCAGGACGGCGTTGCATGCGACTTTGTCGGCAGGGCAAATTGTCCCTCCTGTCGTCGTTGTCAGACACTGCTGGAATGAAGTCTTGTCCTGAGACGCACACCAGAGACCTGCAGCCGGGTCCAGGGTGTTCCCCTGGGTGCTTGCGGGAGGGGTAGCCGGTACGACACAATCGAGAACGATTGGCCATTCCACGATTCCTGTGAGTTGCAAGGGTACCGGCCCATGGTCTCCATCATCACCCCAAGTACCATCAGTCTGCATCGTCGCCCAATTTTCCCCGTAACAGGCGAAGTTGGGGTTCGCGTTGCGCTCCGCAACTGTGCAGTGGTTATCAGGCTGGCCCGAAGCCCAGTTCACGAATGTGGAGATGCCTGACGACCAGTTGAATCTTTGGGGGTCGGGAGTGCAGGGGGTGGTTTGCCCGTCGATGCAATAGTTTGGAGTAGCGTTGGGGTCCGAAAGTCCGAACCATGCTTCCTTCGTTCCCGCTGGCGAAGCGGAAAACGATGCAGCGAGGCCGGCCTTGATAGCAGCGTTTTGCGGGGCGTCGGCGATGACTGCCAGGTGCCCCCCTGCTGCCGTCGCAGTTTGGGTCGTCTGATCCCAGGTGGCGGGATTTGTGGTAAGTGCGTAGGTCTGCCCTTGGTACGCGAAGAAATGGCCGAAGTTGGTTGTGTCGCAGGTATTGGCGGCGAAAGCGGGTTGACTGCAGAAGACAAGGGCTAAAAGTATGCCTAAGTACACAAAAAAAGGCATTTTCTTAAGGCTATGCATAGGTTACGTCTCCTGATGGAAATGGATTGGCGCATCGGGAGCCAACTCCAAAAGGAGGCTTTTCGCGCTTTAGGTTAATATGCCCAAGGGGGCAGACACTTTTAGAGCAAAAGTCCGCTTGGGCATATCGTCGTCTAAGGCGTGGCGGAACAGGTTACGTCGGTTTTGGCCTGCTGGAGGATTCCGATCGCTACGATCGCATCGGAGAAGGTGTCCAGGCACCCGCAGTCTTGGAGGATGGTGTCTCCGGGCTGGGTGGCACATGTCGGGGAGCAGACGTTGTAGACTATGTCCGTGGACGCTGCATTATTCACCGTCGCATTCGCAGGGCCGCTTGCGCCGATTTGAGTGTTTACCGAGGGGCGGCTTATTTTGCACATCTGCTCACAGCTAGTCGTCGGCTTGACGGTGCTAAGAATGGCCGTTTGTGGGGTAGATGTCCAGGAGCCGTCGGGGTTCTGGCTCTTATCGGGATAGGCCATCTGGTAGTTGTTGCCGGAGGTCGAAAGGCCCGCTCCCGATGCTGAGTCCATGCGAGCCGTCCCCGAGAGATCAAATTGGGGCGCCGTATTCGGACAGGAGTAGATCCGCGTCTTCTGGCACCAAGGAAGCGGGATCTTGTAACTTAGACCGGACTGGCTTGTGACGCTTTTATAGCACCCTCCAGTGGGGCTAAATTTATGCACAGTCGATTCTATGGTAACCACGCTGTCCACAGTTTCGTCCGTTAGCACGCAACCAGCTGTTACGTCGAGGCCTGCACAGGATGGCGAGGAGTTTACTTGCTGTACCGCCTGGTTGTCGTAAGTACGGGTGCATTGCTCGTAATACTGATTTTGATCGGAGTGGTAACAGGTGCGCGTGCCTCCAAAAGGCCATACACCATAAGGGTCGCAGCTGAAGCCGTCATGCTGGCCTTCCAGGACAGTCCCACCTGTGGACGGGTAAATGAAGGTATGGGGTAACGCCAGGATATCGGCCGCTGTGACTGATTGTGGCGCCAGAACCAGGGATAAATCGAATCCTACTGGATAGGTTGGGGGAATTGGCCTGTAGCTTTGGCTCCAACCGCCGGTGACAACATCTCCCGTATATACATAAAAATACTGTGTAAAATCGGATTCGCGCAGCATTGTTGTCGGTGCAGGCTCGTCGCAATAGTTTTGCTGAGTTACGATGGTCACGACGTTGTTCATCGTGCATTGCACCGGGTGATTCATCGACTGAGTTGCAGAGAGTGAATTCGAGATTATCGAATAGTAACTATTTTTGTCTGTGGCCTGGTTTTGGAGTGCGGCCGTCGAGTCGGTCGATAAAGTGCTCGTGTTGGAGGTATACAGCGAGGTTGAACCGCCAGAGGGCGTCGGATTGTCCAATGCGACACCACTGTCCCAGGTCGACGGTTTTTGCGCCAGGGGCGTCTCGACCGGATATGGTACAGGCGCGAGTCCGGCCGCATCGCTGGTGGTAGTGGTTATCCTGCCAAAATAGGCGATTTTGCCCGCGGCCACGTTAGTCCCAGAGATCGTGTAATAGGGATTGTATTTGAGCACGGACGCGACAGCGCCGGCGCCCAGATCGCTCACGATTGCATCGAGGTTCAGGATGGCCTGACTGCTGCCGCTGGCATTGTTGATGCCGTAGCACCCCGCCATGTCAGCCAAGGTTGCCGGCGTAAGTTGGATTTTCCCACCAGGTGCATCCCAGAGGTAGTAAGTGCATCCGGAGAATGTCCCTGGCGTGCAACTGATGATGCCGTTCGCACACACCCCCGAGACAACGCCGAAGGGAGGCGCAGGGTTCTGCATCGTAATGGGAGCGGATCCGTCCAGGAGGTCCTGGGAGACGTAGATATTCGTGATATCGCCGTTTGCATTCGGGGCCAGGGAATACAGGGTAACGAAGGCGTTACTCGAAGCTGTGGGCAGGGTCACGGAACTGCTCTTTGTCCCGTCAATTGTGTGGAGATTCTGGTTGGTCCCGACGAAGGGGTTGATCGCGTTCTGCTGCATGGCGCTCTTGTTGCCGTAGACGCCCTGGACCGTTACTCCGTCAGTGAAAGCCCCTGTTTCTGCCGTGGCGCTGTCTGCCGCGTTGTAGCTGGGGTAAACAGGCCCAGCGGACGCCGCCTGCACGCCCGCTGGGATAATAAGCGAAATAATGAGGGCACTATGCAGCCTGAGCCAGGTCCTCGTATTCGATGAGTTTGTGTATTGCTTGAGCATAGTCCAACCCCTCTTCATCCATGACGCGATTGATTTTGCTGATGTCTTTTGCGTTGCTTGTATTAATATAATAATTGAACCTGTCTGTGCATAAACGTCCCACACCCAGTCCGAATGGGGTGTCCATGAAGATCTCACTGTAGAAAGGCACATTAGTTTTTACTGTGCTCAGTAAGTACATCACGAAGTCATCGTACTCGATTAGTTTCTCGTCCCTTGCTCTGGTGAAATCTCCTGACTCAAGCAGGAATTTGTAGGCGGAGTTTTGAAGAATAACTCGACCAACCGGGCCGAAGTCCAGTAAATCGCAAAGAGCCTGCGTAACGATCCAGCAGGATGCATGAAATTTCCGAAACATACGATAAGCATTATTTATGGTCTTTGCGATGCCATCCGTCTTTGCATCGTCGCGCTTTAGGAACATATGGGCCTCGTCGAACACCAGGAAGCGCTTCGTGCCACGGTCGGACAGGTAGATGTCCTGGGTCACGGCATTGATGACCTGCGTGGTGATGATCGAGAAGAGCGCCGGTTGATTGAGGAGCGATCCGAGCTCCAGCACCACGAAATCGTCATTGGAGATGTCGAGGTTGGCTTTGCCGTTGAACCACTTGCCGAAAGACCCAGTGCTCTTAAATTCCTTCAGGTTGAATGCGAGCATGCGTGCAATGGCTGCCCTTTCCCTGAGATTCTCTTCGGAGAACCTGTCATGATCGACCTCGGTGTCCACCCCGGCGTATCTGGGATAGGTTTCGAGGAATTCATGAACCGTGTCGATGTTCGCCTCGTTGTGGGCCTTTTCCCAGGCATATGTCACAGCGTCTCTCGAAAGTGTTGAGGCTGTTTCTGCCCTGTCTTCCGAGATTTTTCCCGTAGCGGAAGTCGCCATCTGCAAAATGAGCGACGCGATGTTGACCATCTCCACCTGGAACACTTCATCCCGATCTTCTTCTTTCTCGAAAACTCCTTTGGCGATATTGGTGAAAGGGTTGAGGCAGATGTTGGAGGAGGCGCAGAAGTCGATGTATTTCGCACCGTACATCTTTGTCGCCTTTTGGTACGAGTGCCCGATGTCAACCACCCGGATCTTGGCGCCGGTTCCGTAGTACGCCTTCAGGATCGAGTTCATATTGAAGCTCTTGCCCGACCCGGCGCTCGCGCAAACCAGGGCGTTGAAGTTTTGCGCGCCCTCGCCGTAAATATCGATATTGATCAGTTGTCCCTTGCGGCCGATGTACTGAAGGACTGGTTCGCCGCCGCCCGAGAAGTCCCCTTGGATAGGGAGAATGGGCGTTATCGACGTAGCGGGCGCGATGAAGTCGCGCTCCAGTTCATCCAGAAAGTTGTTGTGGTTGAAAAGGCCGAAAGGGAGAGCCGAAATAAAGAGCGGTTCGAGAAGAATTGTCTCCTCCTGCATCAAGTATCTCTGTGCCTCCATGATGCGCCAGGCACGGGCGTAGCTTTGGCCGATCTTCCTCTTGCTGTCCTTGTGCTCCCACACCCACATAATGGGCATGACCCTCAGGAACGGCACCTTGTCTTCCAGTTCCTTGGTTGCCCAGGCAATTTCCTTTTTCTTGGCATCCAGCGTCGTATCCAGGGAGGCAATCGTCCCCGAAGTCAGCAGATAGTTCGCCTTTGCGTGGATCTTCATGTTCATGTCTTGGAAGATGATGTTGAGCGTGTACATGAACTCGCTGTTGATCTGGTTGGTGTCGCTGGCCATCCCATCGATCTCACCGAAAAGTTGGTTTGTCTGGATGGGGGAGACGCGACTCGGCATGGCTTTCGGGGTCATGCACTTCCAGACCTTTTCTCCGACATGGAGTGCTTTTTTCTCCCTCTGGATCTCGGTCTCGGCGTTGATGATCTGCGCGTTGAGGTTGTGATCTTGGTCCCATTGGCTGATCAGGTTCTTCCTCCAGCCATCTTCGTCGTATTTCGCCGGTGAAGGACTATCGTTGAACAGGCGCCGCATGAAAGTGAGGTAGCTTTCGGGGGGCATCGCTTGGGGGTGCAGCTGCGCACTCCTGAGCGATTCCTGCATTGCATTGAAAATGTCGTCTGGCGTGAGACCTTCCTCTTTGCGCACCTTCGGAAATTTCATGGTCACGAAGAGCCGGAGGTTCCGGATAGGGATTCCCTTCATTGCGTCGAGTCCCTCGGCCCCCGCACGGAGATATTCGGCGAACGCATTGGATCCTTCCGTCAGAAGGGGGATGTCCGTCCGGACGTTGGCCTTTTTATGCGCTTCGATGATGTGATTGACGTTTTTGTCACCGAACAGGATGAATTGCATGATCGAGCCGGCCGGCACTTTCAACCGAAAGATGCCTTCGAGCTTGGTTATGGTCTCCCCGCCAGCGAAGTACAGCGGCTTGCATTCCCAGAGGAACCCGACTGTATCGTCTGTGTTGTGATACAGCTTGGTCGCCGGGTCGTAAGCTTCCGTCGCAAGGTATTTAGAGAATTTGTTGCGCCGAGTCATCTTCTCCAGATCGCCAGTAGTGGCGTGGTCGGGAGAGTTGAACAGATTCGATATCATCTTGAACATGTTAAATCTCCTCTTCGACCAGGTAATCGCCGATGACGAATTTCGGAGGCGTCGCCATGAAGTAACTGTACCGATACATATACAGCTCGTCGCCGTCAGCCCCCTTGTAGGGGAGCATCAGCACCCGTATAACGTCAGGCGGGGCAACGATGGGCGATACCGGCTTCCTCAGGAGTCCCGCAAGCTTGTCGTAGGTCGCATCCTGATAGCCTTTTTCAGCAGCTGACAGGGGAGGATATGCCGCAACGGACGTGATCGAGACCTTGCTGGTGTCCGGTGCTTTCGGCGCACTGTGACCAGCATTTGGTGCCTCAGGCTCCACTTCGGTGATGAAAGGACTGCGGTAGCCGCCGCCGATAGCCTCGTTGTAGGAATTTGTGACGCTGATGCATTTACCCGCGGACGTTGGAGGGCATTGAAAGTCAGTTTTGTCAAAGGGGTTCAACATCGCAGCGCACCCGCCCAGGATGAAGAACGAAAGAAGCAGGCACATCTTTGCTGTAGTCTGAATGCTCGGTATTTTTTTCACTTTAAACCCCCGCCGTTGGTGACTTCGTGAAGCACTAATTCAGCTTTTTTCATAATAATTAAAGTGACTTGCTTTGTTGCCCCCACGGAGACCACAGGCAGGGACTGATGTACCAATTCCATGTAAAATTTTTGCAATTCGTCGGCTGCAGTTGCAATTCCGTTTCCAGCGCCAGCCATGGCGATGTCTTGCGCTGAAGATCCGAGGGAGGTTACCGTTCCAAGGGCTGTAAGCGAAGTATTGCTGGTTGCCGTCTTGAGTCCATTCCCAATCCCCTGGAGGAACCCAGCAAAGGCCGCTCTGGTCACGATCTCTGAACCCTTCCATACGGTCACACCCTTAAGGCCCGCTTTGCCGTCTTCGTCTACGAGGTATCCTTCGACAGGTTGATCGATAACGGCTTTCCCTGAACGATCTAGGCAACTTATATTGCGTACCTGAAGGTTCGCCCTCGATGTGGCAAGATCTCCATATCCGTCACAAATCGCAAAGCACCCCTTAAGATTCATCCTGATCGCGGAGGGCAAGGTGGCGATGGTCTGGATTCTCACCAAGACTGGAACCGGGTTTGTCTTACCTGCCCCCCCGATAGGCGCGTCGGCCCCATTCAAGAGCTGAGCTTTCATAAAGCTCCCGCTCGGAAGCGTGATCTTCATCTCTACTTTTTTTTTAGCGTCTTTCGACTCCGGGTCCTTCGCGTCCTTCGCCGTTGCCACGTTGGTGGACAGTTCGATATCCCCAATCCTTCTGAAGCTGGGCTTTGCCGGGGGCGCCTGCACAATTTGCTGCGGCATCATGAGCTGTTGGCTCTGCCCCGGGACCTGCCCCGGAATTTGCCCCTTATTGAAGTTAGCGGCCGAAGCCGCCAAAGGTAAAGGCATGGGCGGGAGACCTGCAGCGGGATTCCTCACGCCTTTTTGGGCCTTTCTCGGCGCAGTAGCGGTCGCGCCCGGGGCTTGGGCTGATTGGTTGCTCGCGCCAACCTGCACTGGGCCGCCTGGGACCGGGCCGCCGGCCTGAACCGGGCCTGCTGCAGGCACGCCACCGGCTTTCTCTTTGACCAAATCGTCGATCACTTTCTGCTGCGCATCGAGCTTTGCTTTCATCTCGTTGGTGGCTTTGCGACTCTCGCCGATTGCGGTCTTGTCGAGCACGTCCTTGTCAGGCAGCAGCTCGGAGACTTTATCGTTTTTGCTCGCAATGGGGACCGGGGCGGTCTTCTTCCCTGTGTTGGACCAGCCATAGGCCAGGATGAACAGTGTCAGCAGCATCCCCCCGAGCACCAGCTTGCGGTGAGTCTGCGGGTCCAGTTTCGAAATGCTTTCGCGTATTTTGGCTATTCGCTCTTTCAATTTGAGTTCTCCTTCGAGAGTTCCACCACCAGCAGACGGGAGGAAGCTCCCTTCACCAAGGTCAGTTTGTCGATGGCAATTGCCACCGGCCTGCTAACCAACCGGCTTTTAAGAAACATCTTTTCGTCCAATTCGAACTGAGCCGGGCCACCATCGCGCAGTCCGATGACATACTCTTTCACCAGCAGACCCTCGCCTTCGACTTGGACGATTCGCTTGAGCGTCAATTCGATCTCCCTGTAGGAATCGATCACCTTGCCGTACTTTTTTACCAAGAAAGATTCGGGTATGACATCCGTGTAGACGGACTTGAGCAGCGCGAGAACTTTCTTCTCGAAGGGCATGGCGCCGTAGACCTCGTTGTTCGTTTTGATCTTGTCGGCAAACTTCGAGGTGAGTCGGATCGTTTGCGCCGGCATCGCGCTCGGTACGGCGATGATCTGGTATGTAGCTCCGCCGCACCGCACGAAGAGCTCAACGGGGTCGGTTGCGTAGAACAGTTTGGCATCGGTGTCCCTTTCAAGCGGTTGGAACTTGATGTAGGCTTCCTTGTCGACCCACTTGACAATCACTGGTTTTTCCTTCGACCAGACAACGTCCTTGATGTCGGAGGAGCAGGTAACCCTATTGACGTCCATGTTTGAGAACCTGACGGCAGTGGTCACTTCCGGCATCACCGTCCCTGTATCGTCAAAGACCAGACCGTCCAGCGACCTTTTCGGGGTGCTCGGTTCGGTAGGGTCTTCAACCCTGGCCCCTACGATGGACACCGTCTGAATCCCATTCTTCGGCTTCGTCATCTTTGCCGAATGGCTCTTGGGAGGCGGAGGGAATACGTTTGGTCCCGGTGCCGCCGTTCCCACTGAGGTCGTTGGAGAGTCAGAGAATATCGGGTTTGAGTCGGCAAATGCCGTTCCCGCCCCGATGGCGAGTAGAAGTATGACTGACGTTGTTTTGATCATTGACTGCTCCTTGGACCTGAATATCCTCGACATCTTATTTAAGCGGTTTGAAGGCTTGCTGGACGCCTTGCTGTGTTGGTGCTTTTTCGTCAATCCCTCGCAGCAGGAACTTCCCATCAGCCATGTGGAAACTGATGACGTAGGTCTTCTGCATGTTCTCGGGCATCGAACCGTCTTCTGCAATGAGCCTGCGGAGTCCGCTCATCTCGATGGTTTCTGCCTTGCGGTCAATGTTGAATTTGTAGGGGTAATAGACGGAGCAAATGCGAGCAACCTCGATCTTCTCGAGGAGCATCGAAAGTTCCTTTTTCCCCTTGTCGTAGAGTTCGGGGTCGTAGATGCCGAGGATGTCGTTGAAGTTCGATCTGGCCGACACCGGCGAGTAGGTGAACGCCAGCGACGCGATGTGGGTGGCCGCCTGGCGGAAGTAGCTATCGTCAGCATCGTTGCCCTGAAAGTTCATCTTGTCGGTGACTTTCATGGGGACGATGATCGTGCGCTGGTAGGTGCGCGCCTCTTTCAGTTCGTAATGGTTCATGACGCTGACTACTGCCATGACCACACAGCACAAGGTCAAAATACGGTTTTCTGCGAGGATCTTGAGTTTCTCTGAAAGGTGCTTTGAAAATAACATATAGTGCCCGCCTGTTTTGAGTTGCCCTTTTGAGGGGTTGCCTTTTACATTTTTAGTATGCTGATCAGGGCAGACACTTTTTCGCAAAAAAAGGGCGGGAAGCACTTGTTGCCTTCCCGCCGTGGTTTGAAATTAAGGATCGTTCGGATTTACTCGTGGAATTCCTTCTCGAAGTAGTTGGGATACCCCTTGAAAGTGGTGATCCCAATCGCGTAATACAGGTGCTTGAGGTACCCGCGGGGTTTGTCTCTCTGCACGTACCAGTAAACGGTCGGTACAGCGAGGGTGGCAATCCAGAAGATCCCCCCTATGAAAAGGGAGAGCAGGAGCATCACCACGGCCAGGATGAAAACGTCGTAGTCCCACCAGAGGATGGTCAGCGGCGCCGAGAGGTAAGTTGGGAACATCTTTTCCATGCGATGCCTCGTGCTTCCCGGTTAGGAGAGGATTGCGCCCAGGGTACTGGCGACGGTATCGGCTTTGGCGATGATCGCGCCGGTAACGATGGTGGCGCCGCCGGCCATGGGGCTTTGCTTGAACTCGTAGGCCCCGAGGCCGACCAGGGCCACGACCACGGACGCGCCGATCGCCCCCTTGATACCCTGCACGACGAAGATGTCCCAGGCATCATAAGCGAAGGTGCCTGCAACAGGGACGGTAATTGCCATGGCCGCCACGCAGAGAGCGTGGATTGCGCCGATGCACAGCAGCGAGGTCACAATGGGTTTCTTGTGCCAGAACTGATTTTTCACTTTGCTTCTCCTTTGTGTGATCCTTGCTGTGCGACGCAGCCGGTTAGGAAAGGAGCGCACCGAGGGTACCAGCGACGGTATCGGCCTTGGCGATGATCGCGCCGGTGACGATGGTGGCGCCGCCAGCCATCGGGCTTTTCTTGAACTCGTAGGCGCCGAGGCCGACCAGGGCCACGACCACGGACGCGCCGATCGCCCCCTTGATACCCTGCACAACGAAGATGTTCCAGGCGTCGTAAGCGAAGGTACCTGCAACGGGGGTGGTGATTGCCATTGCCGCCACGCTGAGAGCGTGGATTGCGCCGATGCACATCAGTGAGGTCATGACAGGCTTCTTAATCCAAAACGGTTTTTTCATCTGTTTTCTCCTTGTTAAAGTGGTGGCCATACAACTGTGAACGGTTACTTTGAAGCGATAACTTTGGTGGTTATGGCATGATCGATGGCAGCGAAATCGGCCCCGTTGATCAGCGTGCCGTTGATGTAAAGAACGGGAGTCCCCTTGATCCCGAGGGACGCCGCTAAAGCTTTTTGTCCCTGCATCTTGGCAATGCCGGCAGGCTCAACCTTCAGCGGTTTCTTGTCGAACTCACCGGCGATCGTCTTGCGGTAGGTGTCGCCAGGGTCATTGGACCCGAGGATGCACGCGACCTTGGTTTCCGTCGATGGGTGTAGCGAGGCAATCGGCGAAAAAAACACGTAGAGGGTGATGTTCGGCAGTTTCGAGAGGAAACCGTCGACTTTCCGGCAGAATGGGCAGTCCGGATCGGTGAAGAGAACGACTTTTGTCGGGCCGTTGCCGATTTTGACCGCTTTGCTGAGATCGAGATTGTCGTATTTCTTCGCAGCGACGGTCTGCCTGCGTGCCGCAGTAAGGTTGACCCCTTCCTTGGAAAGAATGTCCCCTAAGATGAAATTGTCGGTTGCCAGGGCGTAATAGAGGATATTCGCCCCTGAGGTGATCTCGTAAAGCCCGGCCACGCCGCTTTCCTGCACGGCATCCACGGTCAGTTTCGGGAAGGTGTTCTTGATGTGGGCGCGAACGTCCTCGCCGAAGGCCGTGGTGGCGCAGAGGAGTAGTAATGCCGTGAGTACCCGGGCCTTAATCATTTTGAACGCTCCAAATCGTTATTTCCGCGCGGCGGTCCAGCTTGCGGTCGGATGACACGAAGCAGCATTTGCCGGTGCCATTTGCTTCGACAAGGGCGATCCCTTGTTTCTGGAGGAAGGCTGAAACAGTTTTGGCCCTCTTTACGGCCAGCGTGTCGTTCAGTTTCTTGGAGCCGAGGTCGCAGGTGAATCCAGAGATTTTGACCTTACCCCCTTCCCCAAGGCGCTTCTTGATGATGCCCGCTATGGAGACGAGGGCTCTCTTCTCCTTGGCCTGCAGCGTGAACTTGTTGAGGAGGAAGTGGATACTGCCGACTTTCTCTGCTACGGGGGTCTTGACCACCGGTTTTTCCACGACGGTTTCTTTCGGGATCTCCGCGACCATAATGGTCGGCTCGGGCTGAGCCTGCGAAAATCGGACGCTCATGGGCACGGGTTCCGGTGCCAGGGTGATTTTGTCTTTCCGGCAGGAGTCGCACATCACCTGCTCTTGCGTGGAGATGGACTTCTGAGCGACGCCGTATTCGTATACGAACGTCGTGGATGCCAGCTCTGAGGCTCCTGCCGTACCTGCCAAGAGAGCCAACGCCAGCACTGTAAAAGCGGGTTTAAGCATGCGTGTTGCTCCTTCAGGCACGATTTAATTATCTTTTGGGTTTTATGGGGGAGAGCGATCTCGCCGCCCTCCCCCACTACCTTTTTACGCGACCTGGCGGTCGCCGGCGTCCGACTGTTCGGCTACGGCAGCGGCGGGTGCTGCCGACTGTTCAGCAGCAGCGACGGCGGGTGCGGCCGGGGCTTTCGGTGCTTTCGCGACCGGCGCCAGTTTAACCGGTGCAGCGTTCCGGGCTGCGACCTTCTCGTCCTGCTCCTGCAGCTTGCGGAGGTCCGTGTGTGCCAGGTAGCGGTAGTCGCGGTCGACGAGCTTGACGACCCTGTGCAGGGCTTCGTTCAGGAGATGCCCTTCCATCGCGTGCTTCTTGATGCGCTCCATGAGCTCCTCGGCTTTTGCCGCGGGGATCCTGCCCAGGCCGCCGGTGTTGGCCCTGATCTTCTTGACCATCGGGTCCATCTGCTCCGCGTTCCAGGCGAGGATCTTGACCTCGCGGGAAACGGCGACGAAGGAAACTCCGTCCGGGTCCGCGGCTGCCACTATCTTTCTGTCGGCGGCCTTCTGTTGCTTCTCTGCCCACTCTTTGGGGGTCAGTTTTTTGCGGGGCTGCTGGTTCTGCTGTTGCGTGTGTGCCATGTTGTTTTCCTCCGGATAATTTTTCACTCCCTTTGGGGAGGCGTCGCCCTTTCGGGCTTTTGTCCGCTTCGAAGCGGCTTTTAAGGGGGAACCGTGCTTGTTCCCTGGTGAGCGGGCGGGATTTTTGTCACGACCGCCCTGTCCGCAATGGATTCTTTCTACGTTTGTAATATGCCCAGCGGGGCAGACACTTTTCGCGAAAAAAAGGCTGGGAGCGCATTCCGCTGGTTTCAGGGCTCAAGTCGGGAAATCTGCCAGACCAGCATGCTCTTTCGTCTTCTTGTTCTGAAACCAGATACTCGCCAAAGGTATGCATATCTGGATGGCGACCGTGATGAAGAGAACGAAGTACGCACTGGTCTCGAGGACTCCCCTCATGCTGACCAAGAAGAAGTAGAACTTGTTGAGCTTCTCCGGAGGGGCCTTCGGCAGGTGCTCGGCCAGGAAAAGGACAAAGCGCACCAGATTTTTTTCGTTCATGAGCAGGATGCTGATCGCGTTGAAACCGACGAAGACCACTATAATCTTGCAGATGGCACCCCAGATGACTCCGGAAATGAACTGTTTGATCATGGCCTTCGTGTACTCACCAGTGTAGTATTGGCCCAAGTGGTAAACGACTGACGCATAGGACAGAGGGAACCCTATTGTCAGGGCAAAGACGAGAATCTTGTCGACGAAGGTCGGCTCTGCATCCCCGAAGCACGGGATTACCTTCTCTATCACCCCTACAAGCAGAGGAGTGAAAGCTGCCGTCACCAGGCCAGAGCTGATCGTCTTCTTGAATCCGATCGCCATAAGGTCCCATTGCTCTTTGATCGAGAGGAAGTCGGCGGACATTACGGCTCCCCTCTTCTCTGCGGCCGAAAATTTCTGGATCCGTGAGACTACATCGAAGACCCCGTCCAGCTTTGCATCCTGGCCCGGAGGTGTCATTATTGCTGCGCTATCGTCGCTTTTACCGGCCATGAAGACACCCCCTTACTTGAATATTGAGAACCAGATCCCGCCGCCGAACATGATCAATGTGGCCAGCCCCAGGAACCCGAGGGAGACCTGAAACATGCCGCGCCTTACGCCAAACCAGATTGCTATGGCGATGCATATGGCTGCGAAGAACTTGCCCCAAAACCCAAGTAGGGTAGTCTGCAGCATTGTCCTCCACCAAGCCTCGTAACTCGCCTGTGTCCAGTGCTCGGCGGGGTTGATCATCTTGAAAAACCAGTCCATGTTGACCTCCGATGATATTCCTATGCTATTCGATTAAGCTGCAGCCCTGATGCTGACCGGTTCCCCGATTTCAATGGCTTTTATGTTGGTGCCTTTCTCTTTTTCGAGGGTTGCCAGGTTTATCCCAGGGAAGACGTCGGCAAAGTAAGGGGCAAACCCGATTTTTCCTTCGCTACCCCTGCTCATGACATTGTACTGAGCGGAGAAGTACCCCGGGCGGATCGAATTCTCGACGATGGCACCGTATTCCCGCATTTTGTCCGTGATGAAGATCAACAACCTTGCGCGATCTTCGCCGGACTCGTACAGGAGTGCCTCCGGGGCATCTTTCTCGTCCGCGAGCTCTTTGAAGCTGTTGTAGATGACGTTCGGCGTGAAGTAGATGACGCCATCTTTGCCCGAAACGGAAAAGGTCATCCTATTCCTGAAGATGTTGATCGTCTTCTGGAGGACTCCGACAAACTCGGCCGGATCAAACCACGGGATTACGATTTCACTGTTGTCACTGGCAGGTACCGGCCCACCGTAGACAGATAGCGGCTTGCGGATTGACACAAGCCTTTGGGCGTTGTGCAATTCTTTCTCCAGATCAATCCTCACACTCCGGACCTTGTACAATTCTTGCTCTAAGGCAACCCTCACGTTTTGAATATTCCGCAACTCTTTAAAAATCCTGTGCATTTAGCCTCCTAGTGTTTACGTTGTGGTTCTGTTTGTTGCCTTCACCTATGCTAATGCGATGTTATTGATTCAGTTCACGCATTCACTACTGTTTTTGAAACTGGAGGCTTCGCGTGAACAAGGTCGCCAATTTCAATATTTTTAATCTGAGAAATTTTGTCGCGTTCGAGAAAATTCACATTTATTCCCTGAAAGACCTCCGCGCGGAACGGGGCAAAGTCGACAGTTGCTGAAGCTCCTTTCCAGGTGACCTTGTACCGGGCAAAAAAGTATCCCGGACTAATCGTGTTGTCGGGAATTGCACCATATTTCCTCATTACAGCTATGATATATATCAACAGTTTTTGCCGCTCAGCCCCGGACTCGTACATCAATTTTTCAGGCGCATCTTTTTCATCCGCAAGTTCTTTGAAGCTGTTGTAGATGACGTTTATTGTGAAATAGATGACACCTTTTTTACTCGAGACAGCGTAGGTTTTCGAGTTTGTGTAGATGTTGATCTGTTTTTGCAAAGCCTTGATGTATTCGGCCGGTTCCAGCCAAGGGATCATAATTTCACTGCTGTCGAAATCAGATGTCGGCCTCTGATCTGCAGCCAGCGTCACGCCTTTGCCATTGCGCAGCTCGCGCTCTCTTGCCTTGATGTCTGCAACCATCACCAGGTTGGTCAGATTGGAAGTCTCTTGCCCCCTTTTGTCGTGGTGCTTGGTGATCGCATCGAGAATTTCCTTTTCTGTCCCCTCGTCGAGACGCTCGTTGATCACTTTTTTTATGACCTTGGCGCTAGAGGGGGCATGATCGCCCGTCACAAAGTAACTTTTCAGATAGCAGAGAAGCTTCGCAATGTCGTGCCCCAGGCAGGCGATGAGTGCCACACAGCAAAGCGGGCCACCGCGTTCCTTAGGCGGTCTGCTATTGAGAAATTCTTCCCCGGTATCCAGGATGTGCCTCCAGAGGAATACCTCTTTCAGCACTTTGAAGGATTCAGGGCTCAGGCTGTTGTCATGCTCTTTGGGAGCGTTGGGAATACGGGAAACTGACGGCGTTGACTGTTCATTCGGGTTGTCATACTCGCGGAGAATGTCCTGTATGATAGCTTGGTAAGGTACTTGAAGATTGGAGCAGTTTGTGTCCCAAAAGCACTGGATATCGGCATTTAGATACTTCCCGTAGGGAGTTTTAGCGACATGTGCGACTGGCGCGGTCGTTTTTTCGTCGGCAACAGCAACCGGGGCTTGCGGGACTGCTACCTCAACGGTCTCAGTCGGAATCGCCGGAGTTGCAGACTTGACTGCAAACGGGTCGTCGTCCACAACAGGGGCTTCGACCGGCGCTTCTATAGGCGCCGGAGCCGCCACCGTTGCAACTGGCGTTTCGGGAGGGAAAGATGTATGTGTCTCAGCTACCGAAGCCTTGACAACCACAAATCCGGCGTTTTTAGCTAAGACCTTGTCTGCTGGTCGCCACCTGTGGCAAACGTCTTGGACTGCAACGTCCCTATTCTTTGGCTCGCCCTTGGGATCTGCCACTTTCTTGGCGCAAATCAAGGACGTTGCGCACCAGCAAAACCCCACACCACCGGCCAGAGTGATTAGATTCGCTAAATTGCTGTTCATATCATCGGCCTCCCTACGGATGTCTCGACGAGCGGCACCATGCAGGGCTCGTCCAGAATTGCCGTGCTGATGTCGGGGAAGGTGAAATTGATGTCGGAACCTTTGACCGGGGTAGTTACCCCCTGGAAGTTGCCGCTGTAGGTCATCATGTAAAACTGCTGAGGTTTGAGGTTCATGACGTCAGCCGGGTTGAGCAGATCCTCCTCAACTTCCCTGATGGTCGCGTCCGAGGTGTTCATCTGGATCATGGCGGAGTAATAACGCCTTAACCCAAAGTGGCCACAGACCATTTTCGCAGTATCAGAGTCGGGAACCCTCATGAAGACTTTGGTATTTAAGTTCGAGAGGATGGAATTACCTGCATCCTTGCCCATAACGCTGTATATTTGGTTAACGCTCTGGACAAATAGGTGGCAGTAAATACCGCACCCGCCAGCTTTCGAAAGCAGGTTTTCGATTCCCATCGTCAACACATTCTGCGCTTCGTCTATGTAGACACAAAGTTCAGGTGTCAACTTCCTGCCGTTGGAATAGAAACGGCCGCAAAGGGTGTTGATCATCGAAATAATCAGCTTCCCTACCGTCAAAGCTGCTTTTTGTGTAATCATGGCACCCAACTGAACTACCATGATCACCTGTTTTCCTTGCTCGAGCCGATTTATGAAACGATTCTCTTCTGCTGACCCGATTATCTGGCCAATATTGCCCGCACAGAGTTCAACCATGGCAACACGCAGCGAGGAACTGATCTTCCCGAAGTAGTCGGGCGGGCTCTCGATTATTTTGTTGAGCATGTTTTCGAGTTGGACCGCTTCTGGCGTTTTGATGAAGTGGACCTGGTCGCGCAGGCCTCTCAGCGCATCCTGGCTGATATAGTCCATGACTTCCGCAAGACTGAACCTCGCCACAGGGATGTTGCTGTGCCGGGCAATCAGCAGTTTGGAGAGGGTTATGGCCAAAGAAATTTCGTAGGCAACGTTTGTGAAGAACACGTCGCCCTTGCCGTCCGAAACTCCGGAGGTGATATGATTGACCAATTCCTCCGGCATACGGTAATGGCACAGAGGGTCGATTTTGGCAGAGAACTCAGGCCAGATCGGCGTAACGAGCATGAAGTCGTCGAGGCGGCCGCACTCTTCGGCGATCTGGTAAATCTTGGCCAACGCATCGAGGTCCCCTTTCGGATCCAGGAAAACGACACTTCGGCCGGCCCGGATATCCTGCTCCATCATCCACTCTGCCAGGCGGGTCTTCCCGCACCTGGTGGTGGCCCCACAGAGCAGGTGCCCGGACCGATGGGCGTTAGGCAAATAGATCGGGAACGGCTTTTCTTTCTTTTTGATGCCTGTACCCATGCCGAGCAGGATGCTATCCTCTTGAGCTGCCTTTTTTTTCTTTCCGAACACACTACCCCCTATTTTAAACTGGCTTGATTTTGGCCCTGATAATACTGATGCCCTACCTACTGACAGGCTACCTTCTTAAGCCGACCATCTTCTTTTCCCGGACCTCCTGCCTCCCCTTCTCTGAGACTGCGAAGATTTTGGCCCCGTTTAGGCTGACATAGACCCTCTCTCCGAGTTCTTGCACCGCAGCTGCTATAACGTTACGAGGAATAAGGGCAGAGGCCCTGACAATGCAGTAGGACCCGGCGTCGCGCTTCGTGCAGCGCAGTTTTTGCCGTGAGAGGTCTTCACCTTGGGCGAACAGTTTGCGGTAAAGGAACTGCTCCACGAATCTTTGAGGTCTGCGTGAGAGGGTGATCCGGACCTGGGCTGAGCTTTTGTCAAATTCGGCGCCGGCTACGTAGAACTCCCTTGTCTGGCCTACTACATATTTTCTTCTTTCATGCGGAGGTTGCTCCATGAGCGGAAAGACCCCGTACCATTTCTTAGACATACCTTCGTTGATCTTCACGCGGATTTCGTGTGTCAGGCCGCTGATTTTTACGATCTCGCCAGTGACGTTGCAGCCGACGTCTGCCCGGAGCCTTTCAAACTCTTCGAAGGCATGCTGCTCGTTGATTGCCCTCTTGGTGCGGCTGATTATCTGCCGAACGACCTTGGGAGGGAGTTCACTGGGCTTTATCGTGAACTGGACGACATCGAGCCCCTGGTTTCTGATTCCCCACATTGCGACGATTTTTGTTTCAATATCGAGGCATGCGTAGACAGGGCAACCAAATTTGGAGGCGAGGGTTCTTGAAATAACCCGCTCCGTCAACTCTTGGATGTCTTCGAGTTCTGCCAACTCTGCGTTTTCTTGGAATAATGAGATCACAAAAAATCTCCGCCCTCTAGGCACATTGAGTGTTGATTCTTCTGTTCTCAATATGCCCAAGAGGGCAGACACTTTTTCGGGAAAAAACCGGATTACTGGCGGGGGAGCCTGCTGAGGGTTGGGCGGAAGGTTTCGGATTCGCGCTCGATGCGCGCGAAAGCACGTTCTCTGGTCTTCTGGATGGTTTGTTTCACCACGTTGAAACGCTCGGCAACCTGGGCTGCAGAACCTTTCGTGGAAATAAGCGCGCCCAAAATATCCTGCTGATGCTGGCTGAGACATTTCAGTGCTTCGTGTTGCTCGTGATCTTCGCGTTTCAGTTCATAAAGACTGTAGAGGTGATCGTCGTAACGGTCCTCGATGGAATTCAGGAAGTACCCGTTGGTGAGGGATGCCCCGAGGGTCGGAGCAACGACTGCATCACCCTCCGTCTCCCAGCCATCCTTGTACTCTACGACCTTGCAAGGGGTCTTGCCGCCGTCATAGTATTCTTTCGGGATCGCTGTGTGGCATGAAGTGCAGACCAGGGGACCGTCAGCAATGCCTTTCGCTTTGATGGCGGAATCAAGAGGTTTCCCGCAGAACAGGCAATCCTTCTCGACGTCATCGTAGGCCGGCATCAACTTCTGATAAGAGGGAAGCGGTGACATCAGGCAGCAAACCTTGTGGTATGCTCTCCAGAAGTACCTGTCGAACGAGATCCCCTTCTCTGCGGCGCGAGGCTTCACGTTGAGAGCCGTTTCATGGGCCAACTGGATGAACTCCTCGCTGGGATACGGGGAGAAACGGAGAAACTGATTGATTTTTTTGTGCAGGCTGGCGGTATGGTCCCGTATCCACGCAACGGTGTCCACATCATCATCGGCTCCACAGTTTTGGAAGGTCGTTTGCCGGTTCATATGATGCTCCTTAAAGAAACCTGAGTTTTTTATTGGCTAATTTCGCCGTATGAAATTTATCCTGCCTCGCTCTGAGATGATAGTCAAATACGGACATTATTAATTTTGGAGTTTAAACGATCACTAGGTTGCTGTTTTATAGTCGTAAATTAATGCAATGCTTTGAGACTGCTACTCGACTGATCATTATAGCAGGTTCCGTGCCAGATAATATTATTGGCTAAACATCAGTGTTTTGTGCTAAAACACTGGCCGAAGGGGTGCGACAAATTTCGCAGCGTGAAACTACACTGTGCTAAGTTGCCGAAATCAGTAAATGAACTTCTGAGACAAACGGCGTCGTGGGCCATTTGTCGCAAGGGCCAGATCTAAATTTACAGCATCGTCGCAAACTTTCATCTGTATTAGTAATGCATGCATTCCAACGTGCATACAAATTGAACATAATTTGTGACCTTTCCAAAAAAATACATCTTTTGCCCGTCGAATTGCACTACTGTTTTATGGGCGCATACGGGTTCATGGATTTATATTTGCTACGTATTTGATGCTTGATCCAGTTTTCGTATGACCTATCGGCAAAAAAGTGATAGACTCCCGACACCACTTTCACCTCGGAGCATGTATGCTCAACCCAACTGAAGCAATTACCCCTAAGCTTAGGAAAACCAGAGCATCTGATACAGTGAAGATGATTGGCAGTCGGATCAAGCAGGTCCGAAAGGCATTTAAACTGACCCAGGCTAAGTTCGCTGTGCCTTTGCGGATATCTCACTCGCACCTTTCCGAAGCAGAGTCCGGGAAAAACACACCGTCAGGCGTGCTCCTCGTAGCTATTTGTCTTCATTACAACGTAAATATGGAGTTTCTCGAACACGGCCGCGGGAAGATGTTTAAAGATGTGGGTCCATCGGGAGGGCATGTTTCGTCGGAAGAAGTTATACCGCATCATCTCTGGCAGCATATCGCTACCACGGACACCCATCACGGCCAAGTTCCAGGTTCAACACCTGGTCAGTTTGTCGTGAAGGCGGGAGAGGTGGTGGGCTTGGCGTTGCCTGGTGATTTACTGCTGTTGGCTCCCCTCGACAAAAATGAGTTGGCCGGAGGTATGGCTGTTTTCGTTGCGGACAATTCCGGTGGACAGCTTGTCACCAAGGTACTGGAGATGGACAAGGACTTTTTCCTGTACCCATCTCCCCTCAGTGCTGACCCCGTAAAATTCGACCAGGCTAGCTACTCCAGCATTTACAGGGTGGTTTCGTCTTATCGCTGCATTCTCTGATCTTACAGGCGGCCCAGATCGCCATAGTGACTTTTCACACGATCTTCAGTGCTCAGGTATTTGGAACTCGAGTCCGGATTGATTGATTCCGGACTTGGCTCCTCTCGCCTCCCTTGCTTCCTGGCTTGAGCTGGATCTCAATGTTTGTGAGTTCCCGTGAGCGGTAAAGTGCTTGTAGCCCCAGACGGAACCCGCAACATACCCGCAACTATCGCTCCTGCTATCAGCACACCTTTCAAAGGACTCGCTTGCTTTCCGATCAGGCCCTTCCCCCTTCACCTTTTAATTTCTTATCGATATGCGACCAGTGCCCGGGTACGATTACGCCGTAATCCGCAGTCACTGGCCCTGTTGTCGGCACTAATATCTTGTAACCTACGGTGCGTATGTCGCCGATGTCGCAGTGCCTACGAATGATGGTGCTGTAATGGCGCCAACAGCCGTTATCGTGCTGGGGACATAAAGGCTAGCTCCGTTATAAAGGTCGACTCGGCCCGCTTGAGTAGCGTAGATGCCAACAGAATAAGTAGAATTGAACCAACCAGCCGTTCCAGAAGTACGATACCAATCGGGGTTGCTCTGCCCGCTGATTGCGGAGAAAACCTGTGCAGTGCTAATTGACGTAACGGTCGCTGCGTTGCCGGTAATGTTAATCCCCCAGGTGCCGGAGGCGTTTGATCCGTTCGCTGTGGCAAGAGCAACACCCGCGCTGTAGATAGTCCCATTCGCATAAATGTTCCCAAGTGAAGCGTCAAGGAAAATTGTCGATGTGCCGTTAGATGCTACATACATGCCCCAGTTGCTAGACGGAACACCGGTTGCAGTGATACCGCTATTCCCGCTGTAGCCGTATCCAATTCCGTACATGGTCCCGAGTGTGCTAGATGTCGGAAGATATGCCCCCCCGATGGTGTAGATCGCGCCGGAGGTGGTAGATGTCTCGCCCCCAAGGGTATAATTCCCGTTCAGGTAGCCTTGGCCGGCGGCCATGCGGATTACCGACCCACCTGTGGAAACGCTGCCGGCCACCTGCAGCAATGCACCAGAGCCATCATCTCCGCCGGTTCCCACAGCGACATGCCCACCTGCGAAGTAAGTCAATCCGGAGGTAGCTATCCTGGTGTTTAAGGTGCCGGCCCCATTCCGCATTTCGATATAACCACTTGCCGTGTTCTCGGTGCCGACGACGAACGGGCGATATACTGCAGCTTCCGAATCGAGACGTTTGACGGCCAACCACACCCCATTGTATGCAGAAGGTTTAATCATAACGGAATCTGTTGTAGTCAAAGTCCCTGTTACCTCCAGTTTTGCACCGGTAAGGGGAGCTCCGGACCCTAGAATGACATTACCGTTGGAAGCAATCTGCATAGCAAGTACACCAGTTGCTGCAGCGCCAAATGCGCCGGTGTTATTGACCACAAAATTCAGGTAACCGCCTGCGGCATTGGCTCCTGCGCGAATTTCATTGAGTCCATTATTCCCTAAGATCAGTTCCCCTTCGGCCCCGGCTGCAGACCCAAGAACTGTGGTGTATGTTGTTGGATAAGAAACATTGTTAAACGTTGCAGCTCCTTGTACCTGTAGCTTTTGACCATTATCGGCCGTAGCGCCGATAATGACATTGCCGCCAAGGGAGTTTATCGTTAAAGGAGTAAACGCCGTCCCTTGGTGAATAGATTGTATGTAGCCATTATCGGAGGTTGTATTGTATCCCAAAAATAATTCTTGAGCCGTTGCCGGTGCACCATTTGAAATCAGGAACTGTGGTGAGCCATTGTTTGAACTTAAACCCGCTACGTTGAGCTGAGCCTGCGGTGATGTAGTTCCAAACCCAACATTGCCATTAAAAAAAGCTCCACCTTTATTTGTTACATAGTAAGGGATTGAAGCGTCTTCGCGGTCGCGCATTATTATCGCATTATATGTCCTATTCATGGGAATCCCATCGGTATGTGACACTTCAAATCCGTATGCGGGGCCGTACAAGCCAGACCCGTTGTCTTGATACCCCAGGACAATTGCCCCTTGTGCCGTCCCGGTAACGCGGTTCGGAGTCGCAGTTGCACCCCAAAGCCCGTCAGCTACATATGAGGTATTGTAACTTCCTCCGTATAAATTAAATCCGTTATCGGCTCTGAAGCTGCCGTGGACGTCGAGCTTATATCCTGGCGTCGTAGTGCCGATCCCGACACTGCCATTTGCAGATACGTGCATCCTCTCTGCCATCTGATCAAGAGTTGCTGCATCATCGTTATGCGTGTAGAAACCAACAGACGTTCCCCAGTTTGCGCCCTCTCTGCCGAAAATAACGGCCGCTGGGATACCCGCACCATTGAATTTCGCCGCTATTCCGGATTTCTCGTTTAGGCTGGACCCGGTAACATCGAGCAAAATATTATTTGTCCCCATAGATGCAAGACTGGTGATGGTGCCGGTCACATTGTTGTACGCATTGACCGTTAACCGTGATGCTGGTGCGGCCATCCCAATTCCGACGTTACCGGTATTGAGTATGGTCAGAGGTTGGTTCCATCCTGCCACGGCCGCACCTGCAGTTACTGATGCTGAAGATGTGTACCAGACAAAGTTACCGTTATTCTGGACATACATTCCTGCATAACCCGTGTTTGTTGCTATGTAGTTTGTTCCATTATGGTAAACATTATTCATCAATCGGACATCGTTTGGACCTGCACTCCATACCGAATTCCCTGCAAATCCCATTTCTAAGGCTTTAAAACCGGCTCCCCAGGCACTCGGAGTTACGTTGAGGCCGATGTTGGCATTTGCCGCATCTATCCTCAGAACGCTGGTCGGCTGCCAGCTCGCTCCATTCCAGTAGGTCGTCTGACCGGTGACGGTGCCGGGAGTGATGCCGCCGCCGGTGAATGCCACGCCATTCAGATAGAACCCACCGGTAACGTTTATGGATCCTCCGATATCTAATGTGTAGAGCGGGTTGGTCTGGTTGATTCCTACGTTGCCGTTGTTGAGAATGGTCATCCTTTCATTCATTGCGACCGCTGCTCCAACGGCCGCAGTTTGAGCAGCGCCAGTGAAAAAGGAGATACTGGCTCCATTCACATTAATCGCATTACGGACTAATCCAGCGTTAGTAGTCGACGATAAGAAGGATTTAGTTGTAGTTGTGCTTGGTATCACACCATAACCTAGCACCGGACCACCAGAACCGTAATCTGTTCCTAATGTGGTTAAATGAATACCGGATCCGTACACGTCCTGCAAAATGATGGTTCCGGTAGTGGACCCGGCGGTACCTGCAGAAATAGCTCCGCTCACCTGTAATTTCGACCCATTGTCGGTTGTAGTGCCCATGAGGACATCGCCACCTAATGGGTTGATCTGAGTAGCCTGGGGGGCTGAAGCACTGTAAGACTGTATCCAACCCATCCCGTTAGTGCCATCCTTCCCCATTGTGATGGATGATAGATTGACTCCGGCGTTGGCATTGTTGCCCGCTTTGTCGAGAGCCACCAGATAATTGGTACTTATGACGGCGGCCGATTTGATCTGCGTACTAGCTAGGATCGAGCCGGTCACCTGGAACTTGTCTACCCCATTGTCGGCAGTGGTGCCGACAATAAGATTACCGGCGGTGCTGATTCGAGCAGACTCACTCGAATTGTTCCAATTGTAAAATTGTAGGGCGCCGGAATCTGAATACATGATGAATGCGTTTGCACCGGTGTCCCTTCTACCTACCATATAGCCAGAGCTGGCCCCCTTGACGGCTATCTGATTTGAAACAGCACTTAGGAGGATATTTGAACCAACACTAATTTGAGTCGTTGCCGCGAGCGAGCCATTCACCTGCAATTTATTTATACCATCGTCGGTAGTGGTGCCGACAAGGAGATTACCCACATTGGAAAAACGAGCGCGTTCTTGCAGTGCAGCGTCCGTAGCAGCATTTTTTGTGTAAAACCGTAGATCCCCACCGAGCCCATTCACGGCATTCCATGTCGCGTATGCCGAGGCGATAGCCGCGCCTTGAGTAAACGCGGTATCTACGGAATTGCCTTGGTTAAACCGCAGTGCGCCACCAGACCCAAATGCTCCGGCGTAAATATTGGTTATGGCAAGAGCGGAAGCGCTCGTCGCCGGGTTGGCGGTCGAATCATTTGCGGTAATAGATTCCGATCCGCTAACCTGCAACCTATGAACTCCGTCATCCGTGACGGTTCCGAGTAAGGTGCTGCCGGTGCTTGCAATCCTCATTGCGGTTGTCGGGACATCCGAGACAGCTCCGCTTGAATTGGTCATAAAATCCAGCCACGTGTCCCAAGAGCCTCCTCGATATGATCTGATCCTGGTGCTTCCAGCAGCAGCGTGGGCCTGCATAATGTCCTGGTAAGAGTTTATCGTATTGCTACTGACCAAGGTCAAGGATGTAGTGTTTAAAAGAGTGTTGGCCCCTATATATGCACTGCCGGTGACTTGCAGCCTGTCAACTCCATTGTCAACGGGGGTATTTGATATAATGACATTTCTGGTATCCGTGGTAGCAGTCAGTATCGGTCCACCGCCAGCTTCTGTAAGTGATATCTGATTTGCTGCTATTCCTCGAAATTGCCCGATTGTAGTGCCTGCAATCTGGAGCACTAAAGTTGGGGCGCTCGCCCGGGACAAATAGATCACTCCGTCAGGTGCTCCTGTCGCACCAGATCCTATGCCCAACCCTGAAAAGTAGGGGGTGCTAGTTTGTGCAATATTCTGCGGCAGGCTGAGCGTGATTCCACCGGCAGAGGTTGCTACGTTGACCTGGTTGATTGTTCCACCAAGTGTAGCCAGAGTGTAGCCTGTGCCGTTGCCGATCAGCAGAGTGCCATTGGCCGCCAGATGCCCGTCAATACCGGTACCGCCATAGGTCGTTCCGAGGATGCCGGTATTGATATTGGTGGCATTCAGGTAGTAACTCCCCAACTGGCCACCGAGGTAGTTCGCGTTCAGGTTCGCAACCATGGTCGTTGACGCCACAACCAACGGCGCTGTGCCGGTGGCTACGGTTGATTTATGCACGGTGCCGGTAATCGAACCGTTTACCTGAAGTTTATCCACCCCGTTATCGCCGCCGGCTCCGACAAGAATGTTGCCGTTTGCCAAAACAGCCATGTTCGTGGTGTAGGTCTCGCTTCCATACGCAGTGTTGGAAGTTCCTGACTGGAAATCTAACTCTCCTGCTGACGACGGTTGGAAGATGCGGTTTGCGGTACCCGTGCGAGCCCCAGCCCATGTCCGATACATGGTTATTGCAGGGTTGCCGCTACCCGAAACGGATTCTCCCAGAGTAATAAGCGAGTTGACTGAAAGATTAGCTTCGATCGCGGATGTGGTAAGCGGACTCGCGTATGAAGCAGTCCCGACTCCGAAATCTGCTTGTCCCCTGACATCAAGTTTCGCTCCAGGAAGGCCGGTACCAATGCCAACGCTGCCCAAGTTACTGATTCGAAGGCCACTAGCGCCTGCGCTGTGGGGAACAAGAGATAGCCCGCCAGAATCTAGTCCGTTCTGTTCAAATTTGATAACAGAATCGTTTGCTTGCACGATGGTGTTATACGACCCGACACTAGCCTTGGGCAAAAACGTCATGCCATAGTTAGCTCCATCGTTCGACACAAGGTTTATGGCAGAGTTGGAACTTGCGCCCGTAGAGTTGTTCGAGATGGTGGATAGACCCATGACATACAGTTTGGAGCCGATGTCTGAACTGGTGCCAATCAAGGTGTTCCCACTCACGGCAAGACCGTTGGCCGGTGCTGCGGCCGTCCCTGCGTAGGTGCCGATCGCTACCCCACCGTTCACGTCGAGTGTCGAAATTTGAGTACCTGTTCCGATCCCGACATGCCCCAGGTTGTTAATTCGAAGACCGCCAGCGGTTACGCTATAGGGGACGAGTGATAATCCGCCAGTGTCTGTCGCTCCTTGCTCGAATTTGACAACGGTATCGTTGAGCTGAGCGATGGGGTTATACAGACCAAGGGTGGCCCTGGGTGTAATATTCAAGCCGTAAGCCGCTCCATCAGCAGAAACAATGTAGAGACCTGATGTGCCGCTGGCACCAGCGACATTGTTCGAAAGGGTGGTTGTGCCCGCGACATTCAACTTGGAACCTATGTCTGTACTGGTACCAATCAAGGCATTTCCGGTTGAGGTCAAGGTCATTAACGTCAGAGGGGTCGCGCTCCAGAGCGAATTGCCGGACGCGCTGGTATTTGCAATGACGAAGGAGGATCCGTTTACACCCGCTGTGTAATGTGCATTGCCAGAGTTATTAAACTTAATGCCGGACCCAAATGAGGCATTTGTTCCATTGTCGATTATTACCCCGGTGCCGTTCACCTGAAGACTGACGTATGGAGTTGTTATTCCGATACCAACACCTGTACCGCTGTCATAAAGCAGTGAATCACCGAGCGTGTGCAAGCCCGTAAATTTGGGCACATACCCGGTTGCAGATCCGAACACATCGGCAACCTGGTTGCCGTTCTGGTAGACCCCATTACTGTAGACATTTGCCCACTGAGTGCCGGCGGCGCCGAGGTTATAGGTGTTGTTGGCCGAAGGAAGCAGGGTCTGTGCAACGGTATTGACCCCTACGAGGTTCCGAGACGAGTCCAGTACGGAGACTCCGCCGATCTGAATCGCGCCGGCCGCGACGTTGACAGCTCCGGTCCCGGAATTGTAAGTGAAGCCGGAGGTCTGAGCCCATTGGGTGCCGTTCCAGTAGAGCGTTTGGCCGGCTACCGTACCGGCCATAACAGTCGGCATCAGGACTCCACCGACATAAATAGCCGAAGCGTTGACCGCGCCAGCTGTGTTCAGCGAGTACAAGGCGTTCGGTGCCGTGCCGATACCCAGGTGCCCGCCGCCATCGAGGGTCATGATGTTGGCCGATGCCGCGTACCATTTGAAGACAGCACCAGAGTTAGCCACCGATTGCCATAAGGCGCCAGACTCGATACCCATTGCATAGTCGGCAGTGCCAGCACCGACAGCTGAGGCAAGCACGAACTTAGTGCCTACACTCCTTGTCACTGTGGTAGGAGCCGCTACCCCGTTCCCCATCACCACCGTGTTGGAGGCACCGTTCGTCATGGACAGCGAACCGCCGGTGAGCGTCATGTTGGTCCCCGACACGTTTGCTCCGGTGATGTTCTGGCTTGCATCGATCACTGTGGTCCCGCCGATCTGGATGGTCCCCGATACCAGGTTCAGGGAGTTTCCCGACGAAAGAGCCATTGTGTGCGAAGCACTGCGGTAAACTTCAACATCGCCAAGGGCGATCCCGGCCGCGGCAGTCGTCCCGGAAGCCAATTCGAGTTTGTGTGTGGGCGTTGACGTCCCGAGGCCGACATTGTCCAGCGGGTTGAGGAGGGACACGTTCGGCTCGATGTGTGACCAGCCTGAGACCCCGCCATTGGAGTTCGCTACGTTTGCCTGGTAAATGTCAACGGCCACATCATCCCCAGATGCTGAAGCGTCGCCACAAGCTGTCTGGAAAGTCTTATCGGCTCCGGCGCTGATCAGCTTGCCAATCTGTCCTGCGTTGGGCGGAGCTGTGAAATTCTGCGAGTAGGTGCCGTCCACACCGTTGGCGACGCCCAAATCCCAAGTGCAATATCTGTAGGCTGTGCCGTAGGCATCAGGGGAGAATGTTCCGAGGGTCGCGGGGATTGAGTTTCCAACCCCTTCCTTCGGCAACTCGTAGTAACCGTCGTTGTCGACGTCCTTAGCTGCGGTGATAATGAAATCCCGCACCATGAACATGCTCTGCTTGACGCTGCTCGACTGCATGGACTTATTTGCGCTTTTCATGACAAGAGATGCTTTGTTCACTGCCGTGATCGCCACCGGGATGATACTCATGGCTGCCAGCGCGTAAAGGAGTACGGAGCCTTTTTGGTTTAGAAGAACGGAGTGTTTCAGTTTTAATCGCATTTTTCCCCCTTATCGAACCTTTTGAAGCACAAGGGGTTTTATCCCCGCCAAAACGAAAGGTTTCAAATAAACCGGCCTCTTAGAACCTTTTCTACTAAATATAGGTACGCGGGAGCCCCTTAAAAAGGGAACTCCCGCTTTACGATCTTAATATGCCACCCAGGGCAGACATTTTTTGCCGGTTTTCCCGGTCAAAGCCTATTGATCTCGGCCGTCATAGAAAACCCCTTCGGGCAGTCCGTCCCTACGCACAATTCCGAGACATCCAACCGATAGGAGATGGTGGACAGCGCAGAGAAGAAACCGGTAAGGGCGCTGAAATCCTTGAGGACGGCGGGAGGAGCGTTCTTATCTTTACTGACCTTCTCTACCGATTTCTCGTCCTTGCTAACGGGTTCAGCCTCGATCGGATTGATTTTGAGAGATTTCCTCTGCAATTCAACGCTAAGGGGCAGGTTGTAGTGGGCAACCAGACCCTCGATGGTGTGCTTTACCGTAACCAATTCGGCCGCGGAGAGTTCCGCCACCACCTGCTCACCCTGAACCTGTCCCTGGTCCCTTGCAGCAGCTGTGACACGCATCACCGCAGTGTCACGCGAGATGGCAATCGCTTTGCTGATGACGCCAAGAGTGACTATCGCTACGGCCATAATGGTTATGCTATAAATATGCTTTTTCATTGCGCATCTCCTTTTGCATATGTAGGCTGGCTTGCCCCGACTTGATGTCCTGGCCCCGGTCCAGCTTGAGGCCCCGGTGCCGGCGCTGGTGCTGCAGCCGGTATTGAGCCTTGCGCTTGGGGAGCTACCCCCGCGAGTTGAAACCCGACCGTCACCTTCTTGTCTTCGTAGATTGCCCCCGGGCCAGCCATAACAAGGAAGTTCCGAGCGTCTGATTCGTTGGGAAAGCTGATAACAAACTGCATTTTGTCTGCCTTGGAGGAAAGTTGGAAAGTGCCTTTTCCATCGATGGTCTTGGCCATCTTTTCCAGAATCATCCCGAAGTCAGGAGTGAGCCTTAAGGTTTTTGCCTGCGGAGTGGCAGCCTTGGGCTGGGATTTAATGCTTTCCAACACGGACCCATAGCTCTGCATCGTGACAACGCAGGCACATGCAGCAACGAGAAAGGCTGCCGAGACGATCAGGAGTGCCGACAGTCTGTTTTTCCTCAAGGACCACTTAAGACGAAGAGTCTCGGGGATCTGGTTTTTCTCGAGCGGATCCAGGTCGTTGATTGATACGGCATCATCGGGCAACCGATACTGACGGTGCTCGGTAACCCCTTTATCCGAAGACGTCAGGTGGTGGATTGTAGGTCCGCGGGTAAAGACATAGTTCCCGTACTCCATGAGTACCTGGGTGAACACCGATAACTTGCCTTCGGCATGAGTTACGGACTGGGTAGCTATGAACGACAGGATGCCGTCCTGGTAGACGTAGCCGTAGTAGTAGTCCTCGCCCAGTTTGGATTGAACCCGTCCACGAATGCTCGCCAGGATGTGTTTTTTGGGAGTGAGCACCGTGCCGATCACGAACGTATCGTCGTAGACGTCAGGGGTCTCCAGCTTCGAAGATTTTCCCCTTGGCGGTCTCACCTGCGGGTCCTCGTGTAATTTGACTTTCGTGGCCTCTATTATTGAGGCATCAGCCTGCCCTTCGTGGGCGTCCGATTCAAAAGCTTCAGTTCCTACGTTTTCTGCAAGATTTGATTTCATCCTTTTACCCCTTAGTGTATCGAACCGAGAATCTTGGTGTATGGGAGCATGATGCCGAAGAACTCCAGTACGAAAATGGCAACGACGAGCGCGATTACTGCTGCTTGAATCTTTGGTCCGACACTGGCAACTTTTTTGAGATACAGGCGATGGTACCTCTTCGCGGTGTCTTGGAAACTCTTGTGAATCCTCGAGTTGTCTTGGGCAGTCATTAATATCGACCGCTCGACGGCTGTAAGGGCTGTTAAAGCCTTCGTGAAGTGCTGTCCCTCGTTGATCGTGGCCCTGGCCGCAGCAAACTGGCGGCGGAGGATTATGAAGCCTGTAGATTTCTCAATTATCGTAAAAGCGTCCCCGAGAGGGACTCCTACTTCGACCAATTTGGAGAGAGAAGAAAAGGCCACAAAATATGCGCGGAAGAAAATGAACTCTCGCAAGCCCGGAATCATGATGATTTTCTCCTCGACTTTTTCCTGATGCTTCTTGTACATGACAATGCTTGCGACTATGGCCGCCACTGCCAGGGCGAGAGAACTGGGGACGATGATGCTCATGGCGTTTAGTAGTGCCATGCAGTAATAAGCTGCGTCGTGTACTCCATTCTTCCCGCCGCTTGCGTTCTTGAAAAGAGCGGTGTTCATCAACTTGGGAATAACGAACATGGAGTTTATGAGCAAACTGGCTAGGCCAAACATGAAGGTAAGCAATGGTTTGGACAACTGCTGCCAAAGGTTTTTGTTTATTTCATCTTGGCTGGCAATGAAATCTGCGGAGGTCAGGAAGGTTTCACCAATCTGCCCCGAGTGCTCGCCAGCCTCGATCATCGCCAACGCGGAGTGGCCAAATACGTGTGGATACTGCTTCATTGCCTCTGAAATGGGAGTTCCCTCGACCACTAAAGCACGAATTTTCTTCAACACCGGAATGAACGCAGAGGTGTCCGGAAACGAGGCCAGGATGTTATCAAGAGCCTGGGTAGTGTGGACCCCGGCCCCGGCCTGATCGCCCATTGCAGTGAGGAACGCAATAACTTCTTCCTTAGGCACCCCTCTGAGGGAATAGGATCTGGTAATGGAAAGGACAATTTTCCCGTCTTGCGCATATTTCCTGCGAATGTCCACTGGGGCTTCGGGTGATTCTTCTCGCAGTTGCAAACCTTGGTGTAGATATCTAATAACGTACATAGGCTATAACCCCCTATTTAGACTGAACTCTTTTCAACTCTTCCTCATCCGTTATGCCTCTTGCCAGTAGGTTTTCGGCGTCCATAGCAAAGGTGTAATAGTCAAAATTATCGTTCAGAATCTCATCCATATCCGTTGGTTTCCGAATCCGGGCAAATTCCGTCAGCAAAGCAAGGCCGTCATATCCGGTGCCGCGACACTTCGGGCACCCTGCCTTCCCGCATAGAGGGCAAAGCGTCCTGACCAGACGCTGAACCATTATCCCGCGCAGAACATGGGACAGTAGCGACCTGTCCACCCCCATGCCAATCAGACGGTTTATGGAGCTTATAACGTCTGTCGTGTGGAGAGTGGTCATCACCAGGTGCCCGGTAGTCGCGAGGTAAATGCAGTTGTTGGCAGTCTCGGAATCACGGGTCTCCCCAACGATGATGACATCAGGGTCCTGCCTCATGATTGCCTTCGTGTAGTGTGCCGGCGTCATGCCGGTGTCGGAGTTCACCTGGGCTTGGTTGCAGAATGCCAACCGGTACTCGATGGGGTCCTCGATGGTGTTGATGGACCGATGGATTCGATTCATGTACTGTATGGTGCTGTAGAGCGTGGTCGTTTTCCCCGATCCGGTCGGACCGCATACGAGGAGCAAGCCGTTGGTGGACTGGGCCAAATCCTTCCATTCGGCGACATTCGAGATGCCGATCTGGTCCAGACTCTTCAGGTTGCGTTCCCGGTCGAGAATACGGATTACTATCTTTTCGCCCGTGGCCAGCGGCATCGTGGAGACACGGAAGTCGATGGATCTGCCGTCGATCTCTCTCGAAAAGGCCCCGTCCTGAGGTTTCCGTTTCTGTGCAACATCCATCTGGGAAAGGTCTTTTATCCTCGACAGTATCCGGGCCGCTTGCGATTGCGGGAGGGTCGTGACCGGGCTCATTATCGTGTCAACGCGAAAACGGACCAACAAAGTCAGGCCTTGCGGTTCGAAGTGGATATCGCTGGCTCTTTCCCTGTGGGCGTCACGGATCAAGGAGTTCAAGACCGTATTTATGTTTTCATCAGCTGCAAAGCCTGTCGACGAGACCTTGGACTCTTTCCCGGAAGTATGACCATTTGCCAATTTCTCAAGGATTTCCTCGGTGGAAGCCGGTTGGGGAACGACTTTGCGACCAGTTATTTTCGCCAGGTGGTCGAATACCTCCTGCGGATTATGGTGCAATGTCGCCACGAAAAGGTTTCGCCCCGTCCCTCCACCAATAATGATGGTGCGCGTCTCTCTCAGATATTCGTAGGGAACGTCTGTGCTTGTGGAAGCATTTTTGACCAGAGCTTCGGGCGAGATGACACTCAGGGCTTCCTCGATCACGTCTCTGGTCGTAAAACCTAGACGGATAAGGATCTCCCCTAGGAGTTCCGTGTTTTTTACGGCGACCTGCTCGTCCAGGGCAATCTTCAGATGCTCACGGTTTATATGTTCCTCGTCGATTAAGTAGTCACCAAGCTTCATTTTTAGTACCTCGTTATCCAGAACGTAATGTAGACGGTGGTCGGTATAACGGGGGCTGCCATATTCGCAACCGCCATACACGATGTATTCACGTAATATTGGGTTGGTGCATACTGTTGGAAGATGAGCATGGCGGCTAACCAATTCAGATCTACGGCGCTCCCAACGTTGTTCGCACGGGCGCAAACATATTCACCGTTGTTCGGTGAGGCTTGGGCTGATTGAAGGCCCATGAAGTATCCATTGGTCCCGTAAGTGGCATCCCACCCAACCGGCACCATGGGAGCAAACAGATAGGTTGGAACAAACGTGGCATCCGTCATACCAGTGGGATAGGCGTTTTTGTCTGTATTGTAGGTGGTAACCCCGTTCTGGATTAGGGCGAGGTCACTGCCAATCTTGTTCGCAGTGTTCGTCGCCGCGTAATTTGACATGGACTTGGAACTGACCATGATTGCCATGATGGTTGCCAGGAGGGTAATGACCACCAAAAGCTCTATGAGTGTGAAACCTTTTCGTCCCATGGGGACTCCCTTTGAAACCTGTTGATTTAGAGGAACAGCTAAAAACTGCTCGTACATGTAATATGCTATTGGAGGCAGACACTTTTTGAGGTTTTTGGGGCTGGAACGGATGTCGAAGGGTTTACAAAGAGGAGACGTCCGGTGAGCCTGATATTGCCAGCTCACCGGACGTCGATTTGTTAACTTAGGAGCGAGCCCCGTGCTCCCGTGTCTTTAATTAATGTAGACGGTTTTGAGTGCGGTGTAGGGGCCGGCGCCGAAGCACTGCATGTCTTTGGTGACGTCAACCGCCCCCGGAACCGCAGCAGCGATACCCAGACCCGCGTACTGATAGTTGATCGCCTGGCAGACAGCGGTGTTCGCGGCCGGGATGGCGACCTTGACCACGGTATCGGCGGCTGCCGTTCCCCATGTGGTGTAGGTGGCGACATCCAGGGCGTAAACGGGAGCACCGATCGTGCTCGGCGAATTCGGGATCATGGAAAGATAGGGGCCGCCCGAGTTCGAGGCGGTGCCCAGGTTCGCAAAGCTTACGGCATTGGTCGCTTTTTCCATCGAGTACCGCTGTGCCGCTTCGGTGACGGACCGCATATCGTCGGCGATCTGGGTTGCCGCCTGGGACTGCGCAGCGCCGTTGAAGGAGTTGCCGAGTTTCGAGAACAGGAAGGCCACGATCAAGCCGATCAATGCGATGACGATCAACATTTCCACCATCGTGAAACCAGCCTCGCTTACCTTGCTCCGCTTCATTGCCGCATTCTTCATATTCTGTTTTTTCATTTTGGACCTCCGTCCTTTTTTTGGCACCATGGCGCCTGTTTCGCCGATTCGCATTGGCTACGTTTACTCGAACTCATAGATTGTGGGTTTCACTACCAGGACCAGCTCGGTTTTCTCCTTTGTTGTCGCGTAACTTTTGCTTAGGTAACTCTCGCCCGGCAAGCCGGAACTCGCGTTGTTAGTTTTCTCGTAGGTCAACCCTCCTATGACCGCGATGTGCGAAGGGGCAAACCGGAGGAAGTCTTCGAGGCTTTTGACGGTCTCCTCGGGCTGGTTGACTGTCCCCAACTGCTGGCCTGCCTGCAAGGTGATCATCTGCGTAACCCCTGTCACATCCACCTTTAAGGACATCGAAAGGCTTCCTTCGGCCTTGTTGTAGTAGGGCACGATTTCGATTTCGACCCCCGACTTTGCCGTGGCCGAAGTGAACCCTGCTGTCGCCGTCGAGGACTGAGCCGTGAGCGCCGTAAACTGGACCGCGCTCACATAGGGAGTTTTGGTCAGGACTGCGAATCGCCCCTTGGTCCCGCTCATCGACTCGATCCGGACGTTCTGCGAGATGCTGTAGTGGCCGTAGGTGTCCAGGAAGTTCAGCAACATCCCGAGCGAAAAGTTCTTGGCCTCAATGAAGACCTCCGCTCCCGTCCCCGTGAACACCGTCGCCAGGCCTGTCGATAGGGGCGTCGTTACCGTCGCAGATGTGGACGCCGCAGTTGCAGTGGCGGTGGCCGACGCATTGGTGGCAGCGACACCGAAAGGGTTCTGCGCTTGGGACTTGTACCCGACCACAAGTTTCGTCCAGTCAATACCGGAATTCTGTGAGCTGTTGAGGGAAACCTCAAGCAGCATGACCCTCATGGTCACAAGGGCCGCGTTGTCCCTAAGCGACTTTATGTACCCCCTTATGCGCTTGAACCCGTTGGAGTCGGCCGAGAAACTCAGAGTCGACGAGAAGGTGTCGTAGGAGATATCTTTCGCCCCGAGGTTCTTGAGGCTGGCTTCGATTTCCTCCTGAATCATGAAGTTCTTGCCGGGCTGACGGACATCCTTCTGGAACGAGGTGTAGTTCGGGATGACCATGTTGAAGACCTCGCGCTCCTTCACGACCACCGCGCCAGCCTCCGCATCGTAGTGGAAGAAGTAGCCAGATGATGTGGCGAGGATTTTCAGAAAGCCCGACAGCTTTCCGGAGTAGGAAATGCTGATCTGCCTTAGACGATCTTCCTTCCCGGAGGACTGCTCGATGTTCGTACTATTCGCCGTCGCTACAGCCGGCGTTCCGGCCCTTTCATACGTGGAGACGCTCGACGAAGAGAATGAGGGGGTTTTCGGCGCCTCATAGATGAAGTTCAGCTTCGTTTTCTGCTTCGAAATCGAGTAAAGAATCGTCTGGATATCGGCATTGAAAAACTCGACGTTTTTCAGCGTCATATCCAGGTTCGCCGGGATGCCCGGATCCGGTTCGGTGAGGATGAAGGATTTCCCCATCGGCATCTTGACGATCGCCGGACTGTCGGCGAGTTGACGTTCCGCCTGCTGGATCAGTCCTGCCTGGTCTGCCTGCTTCGTGGGAACCACCATATCGGGTTTAACACAACCGGACATGCCGACCAGCGAGACTAAACTGCACAATGCGAGGGTAATTCTCTTCATAACTACTCCTTCACCCGAACACTGCTTGAATTCAGGGCGTAATAGACGTAACTGCCTTTGCGTTCTTTCCTGAGGACGTTCTTGCCGAAGAAATGGTCGGCGGAATCCTCTTCGTTACCGGCGATGCAGAAGAAAACCTGCCCGGCGTCATGACTGACCTTTACTTCGCCGAGAACGACGTCCTTGTACGCTTTGGCAGATCCTTTGACCCACCGCGGCGGGGTTGCAACGGATGCCTTCAGCGAAGCCAGTTCGATGTCAGCCTTGGTTGCATGTGCCTGAGCAACCTCAAGCTTCTTCTGGAGATCAGCGGTGCGGACGCGTTCGAGGGCGGCTTCCTCCTGCATCTTTGCGAAGTCTGCGCCGGTGGCGCCTTGCCGGTTGAGATCAGCTTTCGCTGCAGTCAGCTGCTTCTGGAGGGACAGTTCCTGAGCCTTTTCCTTGGAGAGATCAGCTTTTAAGCTTCTGGCCTCGATCACTTCTTGAGCTGATGCATTCATCCCCTCCCGCATCTTGGCGACCGTCTCGGAGAGCTCGGTGATTTTGGCCTTCTGCGCTGCAACCGTGATCTCTTCTTCTTCCTTGGCGCGGGCTTGTGCTACGAATTCCCTTTTGGCCTGAACTATGTCGTCGTTGTCACAGATGATATCCGGGTACCGGACAAAGCACCCGGCCTTCATGGTCCCATCCTGCACGATGACTCTCGCGCCGGAGTGGTCGATCAGGACTACCTGGTCACCGATTCGGCCGCTTGCCATGTACGATGGTTTCGGCGCTTCCTTGGGCAAATCCAGACCAATCTGCCCTGGTCCATTTGGTGCTCCCGGCCCACGATAACCAGGAGCGTAGGTTGGCAGCGCAGGAAGCGGAGCCGGGATCGCATCCGGGAGCTTCGCCGTTTTTGATGAAGGCTTCTGCACAGGACTGTCCTTGCTCGCCGTCCCCAGGAAGGGGTTGTAGTCTCCGGCAAATGCATTCTGGGCCATCAGCATGAATGTGAGTGCTGCACATATCCTTCGCATAGACTTATTCCTTCCCTTTAGCTGCAGCCGCCGCCAGGACGCCGCCGGACTCTCTCAGCCTGGCAACACGGAACCAGGAGTAGTAGTTGTCGACCACCGGAACCTTTGCGTCCTTCAGCTCGGCTTCGATGAAGGCGATGACCGACTGCCGGGGAACGTAGACCACGTCGGCAATGACCTGGGTGTCGTTCACTTCGATAGGCGCGACGATTGCGTATCCGCTGCTGTCTTCTACGAGCTTTGCGAATACTATCCCGACGGACTTCTTAGCCTCCGCGGCAAACGCTGCCGTGTTGTTGTCGATCGGGATCGCCGACCTTTTCACCTGCACCCCGGCCTTTTCAGCCGCGGCGGGGAGTCCGCTTTGCTGGGCTACCTTCATGGCTGCTTCGGCTACCGGGCGGTTGGCGTCCTTCATGGCGTAGTAGTTGCCAAAAGTCTTGTCTGCGAGGATCGGCATGATGAAGAGTTTGTAGAAACGCTCGTCGCCCAGCTTTTCTTTTTCTTTTGCCAGCACCCCGCCGTAGGGCGACTGAGCGAGGATTTCATCCGTCACCTTGTTGTGATTCGCCTGCGGGATCTTGCGGGCGGCGAGGATTTCATTCTCGATCCCTGCCATCATCAGCGACTGGAACACGTTGTCCAGGGTGGAGGTGGCTGCTTTGGGCGCGGAGATGCCGGCGATCTTGTGACTGAAGGAATAAACCTCCTTCACGTCGGCATAGGTGTACGTGGTGGAGTGGGCGCCGACCTTGACGATGGGTGCGTAGGAGTAGGCCAGGAACAGCATTGATGCGAGTGCCGTCGTGCCGAGTACCGCTTTTGCCGCCTTTCCGGTCAGCGCTTCCTTGTTCAGATACTTCTTCATCGAGATGTTCATAACTGCTCCTTTGATCCTTGGATTTTAGTTCAGCCCTTTAATAGACTGGTTATTGAGGACGTAGTAGACCCGGGTATCCACGCCAGATCCGGTCTGATAGCGTTCTTTTATGACGCTCTTCATGGCGCGTTCGCCGACATTGATGTTTTCGTTGTCAAGGCGGATGATCACTTTTGCACCCGTTGTTACCATCTTGGCCTTGCCGATACCCGCCAGCAGGATTTCCTTTCCCGATGTTTCGAGGGACTCGATGACCTCGATGTAGGGGAACATGGAGTGGTACCTGGCGATCTGGATATCCTTGGCATGAACGCCAGCCCTGAGCTTTGGCACTTCTTCTTTCAACGGGCCGATTTCGATGAGTTTGCTTTCCAGGTCTTTCACCCGACCGGTGAGTTTTGCGTTCTCCGCATGGAGCCGGACTTCTTCCAGGGATGCCTCAGGAATGATCTCAAAGATGCTCGGTCCTTTGGGGACCGCTGCTGCTTCGAGTCCTTTGGCCGGAGTCGGGTTGCTGACCTGTATCGCTCCCATGGCGAGGGCCATGGAGACAACTCCGCCGGATGACTTGACCTCCTGCTTCACGGTTTTGGAAACCCCGGCGATCGCTTTGCGAGACGTAAAACCCTCTTTACCTCGGACTATGACGCGCACCCATTTGGTGTTGCCGGTCAGGGTGGTGAAGGTCAAGGCGTCGCCTTTTGTCAGCCCACCGATTATGTGACCTGTCATATTCGGCGCGTCGCGCAGGAAAACCGAACTAGCGACCGTCCCCGTTTCTGCGAGAAGCATTCCCGGGAGAGCCATGGTCAGGACACATGTGATTGCTGCAAACACCTTTTTCATAAAAGCTCCTTTGTCTTTCTTGCCTAGTATGAATATGCCTAACAGGGCAGACACTTTTTCATGGTTTTTGGCTTAATTGCGTTTTACTGCTTCGCTCACGGTCACTACGAAGATGCTGTCTTTGGTTTTGAACCACGACTGCGGCCCTGCTCCGAACGTTTTGACCGTCTTCTCCGCCATTTCGAGCGGCAGTTTGAACAGGACCTGGCCACCGGGAAGCTTTGCCATTCGTGCCTTGCTGAGACCCGCAATGAAGATCTCCTCGCTGCTTGCCTTTATGGCCTGCTCGTAACCAGCCTGCGCGTCTACTGCCTCGGGTTTTCCCAAAGTCGCAACCTTGCTGCCAAGCGCCTGAGCTGCAGCGAAATTGGCGGCTAACTGCTGCTTTAGCTGTGAGATCTCTATGGCCTGGGCCTTAACCTGCTCCGAGAGACTCCTAAGACCGTCCATTTCATCCGGTGCGGGGTCTGCAGTCGGTATAGCTTTCGCCTCTATCGCCTTTGAGAGACCCTTCTTCAGTTCCTCGGATTCCTTTCGGGCGGCGTTCAGTTCGGATTTCAGCTTGTGGTTTTCCTCGGAGGCCTTGATTGCCTTGTCGATCACGCCGTTCTTGGCGGCGATGATGCCTTTCAGCCTCATGATTTCGCTCTTGTCGGAACCAGAACCGGTTGCCTTCTCAAGCTTGGCGACCTGGTCTCTCAGGCCGTCAATCGTGTTTTGCGCTTCATCTGCGCCGCTTTCGACGACGACGAAGGTGGACAAAGGGGCCTTCACCTCTGCGAGGCATGGGATCGCCAGAAACATCAGGATCGGGATGAATGCTGTAATTATTCGCATGGGAGTTCCTCTGTTTTGAGGCCGGTGGCCTAGTTCAGTTCTCTGGCCTGCTTGAGGCTCGAGATATCGTCGTCATCACTCGGTTGGACGAGAGCCATTCGTTCTACTTTCACGGGCTCCTTGACCTCCGCTACTTTAACGACTGACTTATGGGTCACGCTCTTAGCAACAACCGGGAGGGCGTGATGGACAGCAGCCTGACGCTTTGCGTGGGTTTTGGGTGCTTCCTGATCAACTACCGGAGTTTTGGGTGCAACGACGACCGGCTTGACTACCTGTGCTTTCTGAGCGGTTACCTGCTTAAGAGGCGGCTCAACTTCAACCGACTTGACGACCGGCGGCTGAACGGGTGCAACCGGCACGCTCACCACCGAGACGCTGGACATCGGCCTTTGGACCGGGACGGGCACTGGCCCCTGAGCGACAGCCCTGGGTGTGAAAGCATCCGTTGTCGTTGAGTGCTCCGCGACTTCATGCGCTGGTTTTTCGCTGTTGCCCTGACCCAGGAAGAACCCGGCGCAGGCGATGGCTGCCGAGGCGAGTGCCAATTTCTTGAGGGTGAAAAACTTGCGTCTTCCTCTGCTGGCCTTTTGGGGCGCGACCTGCACCTCGGCCGGCGCCGCTGCCTCGGCAATCTCTGCGAACCCATCTTCCTCATCGAAGATCGACTCTTCGTGGGCGAGTTCACCGTTGACCGCGTTTTCGAGGACCGGAGACTCGGCAACAGGTGCGGCGATCACAACGGAACCGGCGACGCTGGCTGCAGTCTTGCGGCTCGCCAGTACCGCGTCGATGGACTGGATCTCGTTTTCTATTTCTTCTCTGGTCATTAGTTCCCGCCCTCCGAGCGCTGTTTCCTTGCGTGAGATCTGAACGCGAAAGGTACTTTGATTGCGTGCTTGACCGTGTTCAGCGCGTCGAGAGTCGAGAAATTGCCGGTTAAGGCGTTGGCTCTACCGGTGGATTCGGCCATGGCTCTCTCGGCTTCGACGATCTCCCTGTCGAGCAGGTAGCGGTTTGCCTTGTTGGCCAGCGCGACGGACCTGAATGTTGCGCTGTCTGCCCGGCTGTTCGCTTCTTCCGATTTACGGATCGTCTCGATGACGTTTACTTGCGCGCCCTCGTATTCGTCCGTGGCGGTGGAAAATCTATCCAGCGCTTCGGTCAGTGCCTTCTGAGCCGCGTCGAATTGCTCCTGCGCCGTGTTGATCCCCTTCTCTGCAGCCGAAACCCTGTTCCTGAACCCGTGGATGCTTCTGCGGGCTTCATCGGCGGCCATGACGAGTTCGATGGTCAGTGTGTCGGAGTTGAGCGCTTCGGCCATGGCGTCCTGGTACTCGCCCATCAGCCGCTGGTATTCCGGAAGGTTGCCCTTGAGGACGAATACCGTGGGGAACTCGTGGAGGCAGGAAGTCGCCATGTTCACCCGGTTCTCGAAATGGACTGTTTCGACAATTTCGTTAACGCTGGCATCGGGTTTTTGCCAGTTCGCCGCAATATCCTCGACTTTGACCACTCTCACTTCGCCCTTCGCTTCCAGCATGTTCAAAAGCATCGCCTTGCGGTCCAGCAGCTCTTGTTCTCCCTGCGTCTCCCAAATTGTGTTCATCTTGAATCTCCTTAAAGTTGTGATGATGCGTTTGCCTGACGTCGTACTATTTATTTGAGGTAGTGGTCCCTGAGGGCATCATGACCTCAACTTTGTCACTGAGCGCCCAGAGGGCCTTCTGATTCGCAACCAGCTGCTCCTTCAGGAGCGAGATTTCTTTTCCTTCTGACACGAATTGATCAACCACATTGTTCATGGAGACCTCTTCCTCCGTGGGCTTCTGGACGGGGGCCTCGGTATCTGCAAAGGCCGGAACCGCAAGGGACAACAGCATGATTATGGACACCAGCTTTTTCATTTTTTCTCTCCATGGGGGGCAGCAGCCACCTTCGTGTTGTTTTTCCTCTCCAACTTGAGAATCAGGTACCAGGCAACCGTCAGGTCTACCAGGTAAGCAAATCCGAGTAGTGTCAGGTGGTATTCCGACCTCTCCGAGAAACAGCAAAAGGCGTTTATCGCGGACACGAAGGTCAGGGACATCGTGTTTATCGTTTGGATCCCCCTGACGAGGGTCTGAGGATCGGCATCTTCGCTTGCCGCCGAAAAGTAGCCGGCGATCCCCTCTTTCTGTGAATCGATCGCGCTCGCCAAGGCGATAATCGCGAGAAAATTAGCTGCGTATTTGATTGTGAGAAGTGACATGGGACTCCAAAGTAACTTTTGAGGGGGCGGCATCGGTAGCGGTTGTGACCAACTCCCTTCGCTATCTACTATGCCGAACAGGGCAGACACTTTTTTTTGCGTTTCAGACTTTTTGGCTTAGTTGAGAAAAGCGGTCGTTCCGAGAATCCGATCGAGGGCCGCCAGGAAGCTTTCGGCAGCCTGCATCGGCGCCGGCGCCATGGGGATTTGGAGCTTGAAGGAGCGGTTGGAGAAGGAAATCGTGAGGCCATCCTCCGGCTTTACACCGGAGCGATACAGTTCCAGGTAAAAAGCGTGCAGGACGTGATTAAAATCAGGGGCACTGGCTCCGATGATATGGGCGAGAACCAGCCGCGAGCGGACATCCGACCCAGCCAGCTTTTTCTCAGCTGAGGTGGACTCTATGGTAAGGTGGTGCAATTTTGTGACGACGCGGGCCAGCATGAAGGGCAAAATCAATGAGCACCCGCTGCGCGTAGGCCCATGGGAGAAAAAAGATCGTGCTCTTCGGGAGGAGCGGTTCTCTCTTTGCGGGCCTTCTTTTCTTTGGGTCCGCCGATCAGTGTTTCAGTCTTGTTGCCGAAATGGAAGTCCTTCGGGCTTATGGCCGTGGGGTAAAGAGATTCCCCTTCGTCGATATCGAATCCGAGCAAGTGGTGGCACCGCGTTCTGGTCAAAGCGACGATATTTATTTCCTGGTTGAGCGCCTCCAGGTCGAGAGGTGTCTTGACCTTGCCCTTTTCGGCAGGCTTCGCGTCGGCAGCCAGGAGCTTTTTGATGCTCTCTTCGTTGACGATGGCGCGGTCCAGCAACCCTATGTTGCCCCGTGACAGAACAGCAGTGGTTTTTCGGTCAGAGGTAGTTCCAGCCCCTACCAGATTCACGGTATCACCATGCTTCCCGATCAGTTTTTTGATGCGCAATATCCTCATGGCCAGATCGTCAACTGGCTGTGGGAATCCGAACGATTGGAAGAGTGTGAATCTCTCAAAACTTTCGTCCATGCAGGAGAGACTGTCAATGGCATGCCTGAATGCGTATATCGATTGCTGGCTGTTCCCAATTCCTGCTTTGATCCCCACCTGTTTTTTGAATATGTCAAGCGTTACTGGTGACAAATCTTTAAATACATCGCATATGATATGTGAATACGGTAGGACTGGTTCGCTTAGTCCATATAATTTTAAATAAACATCATGGCTTGCCGGTATTTCAGACTTATACATGCGCAGCAACAAGCTTTTGGCTGCCTCATAAATCGCGTCATAATGGTCCATTGCAAAATCCAGGACCGGACCTTCCGAACAGATTGATAGATAATCGATATCGGCCAGCTTGCGGATATCGGAGTTAAGGTACAGGTTAAGGCAGTTGAGAATATGTTTTGCCAGAATCAGATACTTGATGCCACCTGCAGTGGTCGGCTTGATCCCGCACAGATCGGCCACCTCGTTGGCCTTCATGTTCCCGCCATTGCAGAGGGTATAGCGATCCCTGACATGCATACCGCCGTAGGCCAGAGAGTGTGCCGTCTCAATCTTGACGTTCGACACCCCGGCTTTCAGAAAACGCTTCTCGCCTTCGACTCGTATCGATTTATTGAACGCTATATAGAGGATCTTCTGCCCGGGGGCGGCGCCGGGCGTACTCAACTGCGGTCATTGTCTTGGAGCAACCTGCACCTGAGTTAACAATGTTGCCTTTCGATTCGATGATCGCTAACTGCTCATGGCTTAATTGCATATTCTCTCCGCGTCCCGACTAAATCGAGGGCCATTTTCTGTACGTTGCGAGGACGTTGTCTCTGTACTCTTCCGCCACGCTACCAACGCCACAGTAACCTTTCACACCTTCCGAAAGATTCCCGCCATGTTCGGCCATCTTGAGCCGCAAAACCTTCTCCGCCAGGGTGATATTCTGGTCCCAGTTCCAGGCGGAGTACCTCTTGACCGTTTTAGTCCACTCGGGCATCAGCTGGAGCGGCCCTCTTGCCCCTTTAGGGCTGACTTTCGAACAATCGAGGCCTGTCCCCCACATCCCCATGGAAGCGAGGAGAACTGGGCTTTTAGCCCGTCTGACGAACGTATCCGCTACGGCAGCCGGATCCTTTATGTGAGTGTTGGTCGCCAGCAGAAAATTTAGTTTGCCGACCTGGGGGTCCTGTGGGATGACAACGACATTTCCCCCTCGGTTTTCGATGATGCTGTCTGCCTGAATTATGCGTCCGAAGCCTCCTCCCGCGACTCTTGCTGGGTTAGTTGTTATCCAAAGGAAGGAGACTGCCAACAGCGCCTTAAGCGCTCCAGACCTCACCTAGCGGGGCATCCGAATTACGGCCAGAACGAGAGGCAGGAACAGCAGAAAGAAGGCAATCATGGAGATTACGCTTCTACGGACCTTGGCTCTCAGCCCGCGACACACCGACTTGATGGTGGGCGTCGGTTCCTGACGGCTCCAGACCCCATCCACACATCGCTCGACGGCGCCATCTGCCCGAAATCGGAGCGTGAACATAGAAAGGACTTTGCATCCGGGACACCATCCTGCGGCTACCACCGATGCCACATGGGGAAGAGGTGTGGTTATGGTCCCTTTAAAGTAACCGCTCGCGAAGACTTTGTGGCAGTGAACGCAACTGGGGGAGAAATGGCCAACCGAACCATTCGGGAACTTTATGTTCACCATCCGAGGGAGTGTATTCCCGTTTACGAATATGGCCTTTTCTTTGGCCGTGACCTTGTGTTCAGGCATTGTTAGCTCCTTTTGCCACCCTCTATTATCATATCATGCGTTCCTATATTGTCAAGTATTAGATATTAAAACGCATACACGACGGTGGCTTTTTGCGCGATAATACGGTCCTTCTGTTTAGTATGCTTACTGGGGCAGACACTTTTAGGGGGGATTTGAGGTTTGTGACGTGAGAGGAGGAAGATGAAGAAGAAAAAAGGGACTTCGGCGGGCGGGATGCAAGAGATAAGGGGACCCGTCATGAGTCCCCTGTCCCTTTTTTGGCGTTTTACGGAGCGTTTTGGGTAAAAGATCGCAGTTCGTTGAGATGCGTCGCCCGGATATGGGTCGATCCGGCGGTGATTGTCGCGTCCGTAAAGGTCGGGGCGGACGAGCCGCATGTCGTGTAGACCGCACTGATGCAGGCGCGCATCTCGTCAAAATGCACTTTGCGGATCTGGGTGCTGCTGGCCGTAAGGGTCGGATCGGTCCAGGAACAGGCTCCAAGGCCAGCGTCAGCCCGCATCAAATTGATGTCGGTGCGAAGATCGGTCACATGCGAGACCCGAATCTGAGTAGACCCGGCGGTGATGGACGGATCGGTGAAGGAAACCCAGCCTCCGGGGTAACGAGGAGAAGAGCAGTTGAAAGGTGGTTGGGTGAATTTTTGGATAGAGAAAGCTGTATAGTTAAAAACGTACATGTCCCCAACGGTGTCAACGACGACATTACCAGGTCCTGCAGCCGTAGTAGCCCTCCATTGGAATGTGCCGCTCGTGTTGAATTTATTGATTGTTTTGCTTACATAGTTAACTGTATAAACACCGCCCGCAGAGTCGGTCGCTGTAGCCTCTGGTTGTGTGTCAGTCCCTACTGTCCACATTGATGTCCCGGATGAACTGATTTTCTGGACTGTGTTGGCTGAAGTATTTGCTACATAAACATTCCCGTTAGTATCGATGGAGGGAATAGATGTGGTCATAATTGTAGATGTTGCTACCGACCACAATAGGCTCCCTCCGGTATTGAACTTCTGTAAATATCCTGATGTAGTTACATATATATTCCCGCTGCTATCCGTAAGAACATCAGTAGGACCCGCATTAGGTGTGGCTGACCACAGCAATGAGCCAGCTGAATTGAATTTTTGCAGGTAACCCATAGTAGCGACAAATATATTCCCACTTGTATCGACAGTAACGCCCTGAGGTTGGGCAGCTGTCGCAGTAGTCCATATAGCCCCGCCGCTTGTATTTAATTTGTGAAGTATTGAGTTGTAGTAGTTAGTAACATACACGTTTTCACTTGAATCCAGACATAAACGGTACGGTCCACCATTGTATGTACCGTGACCATCGGAAACAGAGGCTGTCCATTGCAATGTGCCTGCCGAATTATACTTTCTGACGTTGGTGTTATAATGGTCCAACACATAGGTGTTCCCGGTTGGGCCTGCGACCATAAAGGTTCCGTAGCTCGTGGGGGTTGTCCAAGACAATGTTGCACCTGCGATCGCTTGTAAGGGAAAGCATGTGACGACAACTATAAGAACCAATATGATTTTAATATTTTTCATTGCACGCTCCTGTTAATGCTCTCCAAAAGACACCTGCTACCTAACTCAATATCCTTCTTGGCCCTTTCCCGAGCCAACTACAGAGTCGCTCGGCGGGGACCGGAACTATCGCACGATCTGCACCTCGGTACGGACATCGACAATTCAAAGGTGCATTCTGTTATCTATATGCCTATGAGGGCAGACACTTTTTCGGGGTTTTGAGTTAAAGATCACAGTTCGCCTGGCGTCGTCCGCTAGAGCCGGAAGCGTTGCACGAGGCTCTGCATCTCGACAGAGAGCCTCGACAGGCTTGAGGAAGACTCAGATATCTCATGGGCGCTTCGGGCGCTGGTCTGTGCGGTACCCGAGATATTGTGGATATTGCCGGAAATCTCCTGAGTTGTGGCGGTCTGTTCCTCGGCTGCAGTTGCGATCTGGTTGACCTGGCCGGTAACCTCGTTGATGCGCTCCAGGATCTCCTCGAGTGCTTGGCCGGACTTAGCTGCCCCAACGGTTCCGATTTCGACCTCTTTGACTCCTTCGCCCATTGCGCTAACTGCCTGCCTGGTCTCCATCTGGATAGCCTTGATCATCCCGCCGATTTCCTTGGTCGCATTTGTGGTCCGCTCGGCCAGTCTTCGCACTTCATCGGCTACGACTGCGAAACCGCGCCCTTGGTCGCCGGCGCGCGCCGCTTCGATAGCAGCGTTGAGAGCCAGCAGGTTCGTCTGGTCGGCGATATCCTCGATGGTGGCAACGATCTCCCCTATCTGATCACCGCGGGCGCCGAGTTTTTCGACCACCAGGGCGGAATTGCGCACCTTGTCTGCGATCCGGTTCATCCCTTCAACCGTTCCCCTTACTATCTTCGCACCGCTCAGCGCCGAGGCGCTTGCGCGGCCAGAGCTGTCTGCGGCTGAATGGCAATTTCGGGCGATTTCGGTGCTTGTCGACGACATTTGTTCGCTTGCCACGGCAACAGTCTCTGCTTGGTTCACTACTTCCCGGGAGGCTTCCGCTGTTTGCCCGGCGTTCGCTTGGAGCTCAACCGCGGAACTGGAGACCTGGTTGGAACTAAGGTTGACCTGCTCCATCACCTGCCGGAGACTTTCAACCATGCGCCTCATGGCCTCGTAGACGCCGGTTTTCCCGGACTCGAACTGGACGGTCAGGTCTCCTTCTGCCACTTTCTGCGCGATCTCTTCCAGCTCTGCCGGTTCAGTGCCTATGCATGTTAGAAGTTGGCGCACAATGAACAGGGTCGCGCAGATAAGGAGCACTATGATCATCGCAGTCACGCCGACGAGAAGTATGACTCCATGCTCAATATGGCGACGGCTCTCTTCGCTGGATGCCTTTACCATCGCGTCAAGGTCATCGACATAAGTACCTGTCCCGACGACCCAATTGAACGGCTTGAAGTAGAGGGAATAGCTTCGCTTCGGCTTCGCTTCGCCGCCTTCCGGCTTAGGGAAGCTGTAATCGGTGTATCCTCCACCTGGTTGCATGCCGTTCTTTATTATTTCCTGAATGAAATATTTCCCCTTGGCATCCTGGCTGTTGGAGCGATTCTTCCCCTCCGCAGGCTTGCCGAGGAAGACAACATTATTGCCTTCTGGGGTGTCAGCCCAAAAGTAACTATTTTCTCCGTGCCTTAGTTTGCGAAGGAGTTCGGCCCCCTGTTTTTGGGCTTCCTCCATAGTAATTGCGCCGCTTTGCTGCCGATCACTCACGGTTTGGAGCATGGAGACAGCTGTCTGTACCTCTCCTTTGGACTGAAAATCGAAGTCGTTGAAAAGTGACTTTTTGTAGGCTTCGTTAGTCCGGAGGTAACTTTGCCAGGACTCTCTGAACGATATTAAACCAGTCGGAGCACCGAGAGCGCAGCAACTCCCTATTACAAGAAGAATGATTTTGGTTTTGAAGGATAATTTCATCTTTACACCCCTTTGTGTGACTCAGTTTTGGTTACAATGTGACAAACACTAGCAGATTGTCGAGTAGACCTGTTTCTTTCGCTGCAATTCAGGTATACGTACACGCCTGCGTTGCCGCCTGGTTTCCCCGACGATGTCACGCTTACATATATCCTCTTGAGCAATTGTCGCAGGACCCTCACAGAACCGTTATATATCATTTCAAGCACATCAAAAACCCATCATTGTACTATAAATAATCTTTTCGCGTCAGCCTTGTATGTACTAAAATTCCATGCTATTAGGATATCCATTTATACTAAATGGCAGGAGGGGCTATGAACGAAATTAACACAAGACTTGAATTGTTTAGAACAATGCAGACATCGGTTAGAGGTTCTCTAGAGCATCTCATAGTTGGAATAGATATAGCCAAATCCAAGCATCACGCTTTCATCGGGACGCCAAATGGCAAAACGCTTCGTAAGAATTTTGTCTTCGACAACACGACGGACGGCTTCGACAAGCTTCGTGCACTAGTCAAGGACCTTCAAACTCAACAGGGGCTTCAGGAAGTTGTTTATGGGGTTGAACCCACCGCTTCTTACCACAAGCCTTTAGCAGAAAGGGGGTGGACGGTTAGCGCCCCACGAGATACTCATATAAATGTGTTTCAGCGAAGTTGATGCTGCAACCCTTTGATATTACAAGGATTTTCCAATGGTCTCAACTCGGGCTTAGGGCAAAGTGTAACTCGTCGATATTACTAAGGATAAATGGCTATGGGGTTCTAACCGCCCACCCCGTTAGCAGAATATCTCATCGGACAGCAGGAGCAGGTGGTCTACGTGTCAAACGTGGCGGTCGCCCACAATAGAGCTCTACTGGATGGCCGCTGGGACAAAAACGACAAGAAGGACGCCGCCAACGTCGCCGACCTAATCGGTCAAGGGCGCTGCCAATACTACGACGTGCCCGAGGAGCCTCTGCGCGATCTGAAGAGTCTCATTGCTTATCGTTCCAGGCTGAAGAAAGACGAACACGCAGTAAGAATGCGTCTAAGAAATAACATGTTCGCTCAGTATTTTCCTGAACTTGACGACTTATATACTGAAGCAGGAAAGTCTGACGACATAATCCTGTCGATCGCTCAACACTGCCTTGATCCCAAAGAAATAGCAAATATGGAATTCAGTGGGTTCGTTACACTGATCACATCTCGAAAGATCGGCATTACTCAGGAAAAACGTCTCCGGGAACTTTGGGAGATTTCCAAAAAGTCCGCCGGCTGTCAGGTGCATGAAGCTGCCAGGTGGGAAGCTCAAAGCATGGTGACGGCGCTTAAAACGGTCAGGGAAAGCCTCAAAACCTTGGAACAGAAGATGGCTGCTACAGCGCAGCTGTTCCCGGAGTATGTCTGTCTCATGTCCATTCCCGGCTTCGGTCCAATCCTCTCCGCAATGGTGCTATCCGCTATAGGCGATCCGTTCCGCTTCGAGAGCCGTAAGCAGATTTTGCGCCTGGCAGGGCTTGATTTGAGCGCTGCACGCAGCGGTAAGAATAGCGCCAGCGCCACACCGGTAATCTCGAAACAGGGAAAGGCTGCCTTAAGATATGCCCTGGTGCAGGCTGCCTTGGTGGCCTCCACGTCCAATGCCGATGTCCGGGCGTATTTCAGCAAACTGCTTAAAGGCCGCGAGCAGGAGCGTGGCATCAAGCTGAAGATGAGGGTCAAGTTGGCGGCGAAACTTCTGGTCACAGCCTGGACACTAATGAAGAAAAAACAACAGTTTAAGTCTTCCTGCTTTAAGGAGTAAGCCAGTCTTACTACAAAGCAGGCGGTCGGCGAGATGAGCCCTTACAGAACCGTTGAGGCAATGCGACCTCGTGACGCACAATTTTGGGCCTCTCACTGAATTTAGAAGCTTGGATAAGGAATGATTGACGACCCCGTACCCGCACGCCGGGGCGGGGGACGTCGAATACGTGTAACGATTAAGCTCTAGATTCGCCGAAGGTGAGAGCCTCGCCCCTATCAAAAACCAAGGGAGACGTGCGTCCAAAGAACTTCCGACGCTCTAAGTATTCAATTTTAAAAGAACATATTTTTTGATTGACGGGAGGACTATAGAATGTGCTGGCGCTATTCACGCACACGGCTCTTCACATGGTAATTCACAGAGCTTTAGTACATATTGACCCTAATCCGTGGTACAGGTAGAGGAAATAGCTGTAGCATTTTACCGAACTCTTCCCAGTTGAGGCATCCCCTTCTTCCTCGGCGATTTAGCCATTTGAACAAGAGGCTCTTGGCTTTATCAGCGAACCTCCTTATCCCACGGCTATTATCAGTGACACCATAATACCCGTAGTGGCCCCTCAACTTGGCTTTGACTGTTTCCCATAGTTCTTTTGTCTTCAGGGTCCTGGACTTCTTCAGCCATTCCTTGAAGGCTGCTACCTTCGCTGTAAACCTCTTGCTAGCGGTCTTCCGCTTTACCCGGAAACCTGTGCCATCCCTCTTCGTGCTGCAGTAATGGGTGAAACCCAAGAAGTCGAATGTTTCCGGCTTCTCTCCCCTTGCTGCGGCCCTTCTGGCGGCAAAACGTCCAAACTAAATCACCTTGGTTTTAGTCGGTTCCACTTCCAGATTGAACTTACCCAGCCGTTCACCCAATTCCACGCAAAACCGCTCGGCGTCTTCTCCTCTCTGGAAGCAGACAACAAAGTCATCGGCAAAACGTATCAGCCGGGCAAAGCCTGTGCAGCTCTTGCGGAATACCTTTTCAAACCATATGTCGAGGGTGTAGTGAAGATAAATATTCGACAGTATTGGTGAAATAGAACCACCCTGAGGGGCTCCCTGATCACTTGCCATCAATTCTCCATCCTCCATTACCCCCGCCTTGAGGAATCGCTTAACCATGCGCAAGACCAGCTTGTCTCCGATCCGGTGGCAGAGGAACTTCATAATCCAGCTCTGATCCATGTTATTGTAGAAGCCTTTGATGTCCGCCTCTGCAATGACGTTGACCGTCCCCTTCTCGACCGTTGTATTCAGAGTCCGCAGCGCCTGATGGCAGCTCCGGTTTGGGCGAAACCCATAGGAGTCCCCTATGAAGTCCTGCTCGTACACTGCTTCCAGTATCCGAACAAGTCCGCTTTGAACCAGCTTGTCTTCCAGACAAGTTACCCCCAAGGGCCTCAGCTTGTCGCTCCCCGGCTTCGGTATATATACTCGCCGGACAGGTTGCGGAATGTATGCCATCCTGTGTAGCCTCTCCAGCAGATTCGCCAAATTGGCATCCAGGTTTTCGGCATACTCTTCCTTGGTCACATCGTCAATGCCCGCAGCGGCACTCCTCCTTAGCCTCTGAAAGCATCCCCGCAGCAGCTCGTCGTTCATCAGGTAAAACAGGTTGGTAAACTTGAGCGACGGCTCCTGACGGGCCTTCTCCGCTATACGTTGTAATTTCGTGGCCACCGGTTCACCGCCTCTGTGAACGGCCGGTGTTTCTTCACAACGCGCTACCACATGTGTCGCGGTAGGAATGCCGGTTACCCAGCACCCCCCGCACAGATCCCAGCGGGCGGATTTCCCGCACTGGGCTCCTGCCTCAGGTAGTGACGCGCAGGCGCTGATCAGGGTAAGGATGGTAGATATGCGGCAGGGGGAGCCAGCGTGTTGCTATCAGTTTCATGCGCGCCCAGGTGGTCCGATCCCGTTGACTCCGGCGTCGAATTATCCATTTCCAGTAGCAGAGCAGATGCTCCCTGAATGCTTTCATGCTGTGGCTGTTGCAGGGCACGCCGTAATATCGGTAATGCCCTGTCAGTACTGACTTCAACCATTTGCCCACGTCCGAAATGGGGGCGTGCATGCGCTTGCGCAACTCTTTCTTGAGTTCCATCAGCTTGCGCTGCATCTTCTTCCGCATCGTTTTCCTGAGCAGAGCAAACCTTCCTTTCCTAGTTTTGCCACAGATGTGGGTAAATCCCAGGAAGTCAAAGGTTTCCGGTTTGCCCTCGCCTCGTTGCTTACGATTTACGGCCGCATTGCGACCGAACTCGATGAGGCGAGTCTTTTCAGGGTGCAGTTCTAGCTTGAAGCAGTTAAGCCGCTCCTTTAGATCTTCCTGGAACTGCATTGCATCGAGGCGGCTCTCGAAACCAACAACGAAGTCGTCGGCAAAGCGCACAATGATCACTTTCTTGCGCCCTGCTTGACGTCGCCATTGGTCGGCCCAGAGGTCGAACACGTAGTGGAGAAATATATTGGACAGCAAGGGTGAAATACTTCCGCCCTGAATTGCCCCCTCCTCCTTCCGTGTTACCTCCCCATCTTCCAGCACGCCTGCGTTCAACCACTTCTTGATGTGGTTCACGACGCGCTGGTCCGCAATCCGGTGCTCGACGAACTTGAGAAGCATGGTGTGGTCGATGGCATCGAAAAATCCACAAACATCTCCGTCAAGCACCCAGTGCACATTCTGCGTTTCGATCCCTACATAGAGCGCATCCAGCGCATTATGCTGGCTGCGTCCAGGACGGAATCCATACGAGAAACCCTTGAAGTCGGCTTCGTATACGTTGTTCAGTACCCCAGTGGTAGCGCGTTGCACGACCTTGTCTTCCAGCACTAAAATGCCGATCGGCCTTAGGCTACCGTCTGCTTTGGGGACGTATACTCTTTTTGCCGGATTCGCTTGGTACGCTCCGCGTTTCAGACGACCGGAGAGGTCCTGGAGATTTGCCTCCAGATTTTCCCCGTACTGCTGCCACGTTTGATCGTCTACCCCCGGCGCGGCATGCCGCTTGATGCTCAAGTAAGCACCCCGGAGACAGTCGACATTGTAAACGTGGTGCCAGAGCGCTGTGAACTGCAACTTCTTATCCTTCTGAGCTGCTTGCCGTATGCGTAGCTGTTCAATTTGCAGGTCTGTTAGCCGGCTGCAGGTAGGTCCCTTTTCATGTAGCGGCGGTTTCCCGTCTTGTACCGTAGTGGATGTAACCATACCAACGGTCTCCTCTGACGCAGTGTTCAGGACCTGTTTCACAACTGCACATTCCCTTTGGCCAATCGCCTTCCCTCCACTCTCTCCGCCACCCGCGGCGCACCGTAGGCTTTGTTCGAGAGCTTCTCAGGTACTACGCAACTGTCCGAATGCCTGGACCGTTCATCGCCGTCTTGATCTTTAGGATTCACGGCGCGGACCGTTGCGCCATCTGCAACGGCCAGTCTCAGGCCCTCCCGATTCCCGCGCGAGAAACTTGCATGCATGCTCGGGGTCTTAGACTGCGCAGGGTCAGACTACCTCTCGCGTTTACGGGGTAGTCCATGTTGCCTTCCGCGCGAGGTTATGGCGTCGGCACCCTGGGTAAGAATATTTCGCAGCTCGATGGCCCGGCCTGCATGCCCCCTGTCAACGCTTCACCGACGTCCTTACGGGCGCCTGCACATGACTCGGGGCCGATGTGGTTCGCTGTTCCTTCATCGTGTGGGACTTGCCCCCACTATCTCTCGCCGGTTTTAATCGGCGCATCAACCTCCTTTCCTCCAGCGGCATTACCCGCCTTCACAGGTACTACGAGGTTATCCGACTCCCTACACCCGATTTGCCATCCTCCCTCTTCGGTTGTCAGGCATACTCTCAATTTCGAAAGAAGCGTAGGGTCTCCCGGGTTCCCGTGTAATCACACTGTCAGTCATGCCATGGTCTCAGACCCCGGGGAGCAAACATCTCCTTGCCATTAACGGAGATGTTCATATTGATTTCCACCAGTGTAAGGGTGTCATCCGTCCCATCTAAGCTCTTTCGAGGCTCATTCCCTTCACCCTTTCGGATTACGGCCTAACTGCTTGCTGTCCTACGCATGAATCGGGATGTTACCACCCAAACTCCAAGGACTCACTACCCGGTGGCTGGCCTGCCTTCCAGGACGGGGTTCTCACCCGCTAGATCACACGACCTTGCCCGGCCGACTCGCTTTTCTGTTCTTCTGCTCCCCAGGCCATGGCTGATTCTATGGTTTCGACCGACTGCCTTCTGCTCACCCCAAACGACTCGAATGCGCCGCCCTTGGCCAGGGACTCCACCACCCGCTTGTTGACCCTCCGGAGGTCGACCCTTTGGCAGAAATCGAACAGATCGGTGAAACTCCCCTTTCCTCTTGCTTCCAGAATGGCGTCAATGGCGCTGCCCCCGACGTTGGCGATCCCGTTTAGACCAAACCTGATGCTCTCCTTGGTGATCGTGGCGAGCCTTCCTGATTCGTTGATGTCCGGAATCTTAACTTCGATCGAATGGCTGCGGCAGTCGGTGATGTCCTTGAGGGCCTTGTCCGTCCCGATATCCACACTCAGCAGGGCACAGTTAAATTCCAGGGGAAAGTGAGCCTTGAGGTAGGCCGTCTGGTAGGCTATGAGCGCGTAGGCTGCGGAGTGCGACTTGTTGAAGCCGTACTCTGCGAACATGGCCATCAGGTCGAAGATTGCCTCCGACTTCTGCTGCTCGATGCCATTGGCGACCGCGCCTTCCAGGAACTTGTCCCGCTCCTTGGCCATCTGAGCTGCATCCTTCTTGCCCATGGCCCGGCGCAGGAGATCGGCGCCACCCAGGGAGTAGCCGGCGAGGGTCCGGGCGATTTGCATGACCTGCTCCTGATAGACGATGACCCCGTAGGTATCCTTCAGAATCGGCTCGAGTTGGGGCAGGTCATAGACCGTTTGCTTCCGCCCGTGCTTGCGCTCCACGAAGTCGTCCACCATGCCGCTGCCGAGGGGGCCCGGCCGGTACAAGGCGCACACAGCGATGATGTCCTCGAAGCAGGTAGGCTCCATTTTTTTGAGGAGCTCCCGGATCCCGCTGCTCTCCAGCTGGAACACCCCGATGGTATCCCCTGCCTGAAGCAGTTCATAGGTGGCGGGGTCGTCAAGAGGGATGTCCAAGATGACGAATTTCGCGTCATGGCGTGCTCGCACGAGGTTTTCCGCGTCGGCGATGGCCGTGAGGTTCTTGAGGCCGAGGAAGTCGAACTTCACAAGCCCTATCTTCTCCACGCTTTTCATGTCAAATTGCGTGTTAAAAGTTCCCGTCTTGGGATCGCGGACTATCGGTGCATAGTCCGACATGGGGCCCGGGGCAATCACCACTCCTGCAGCATGGGTTGATGCATGCCTTGAGAGTCCTTCGAGCTTGAGCGCGACCTCGAACAGGTTGGAGAATTCGGAACCCGTGGACATTTCCTTGAGCCGCGAGTCGGATTCTATGGCCTCCGCCAAGGTGACGCCCACCGGCGGGATCATCTTTGCTATCCGGTTCGCATCGGATAGAGGAATATCGAGCGCCCGTGCAACATCGCGGATAACGCCGCGCGCCGCCATGGTACCGAAGGTGATGATCTGTGCAACCTTCTCGCTGCCGTACTTCTCGACAACATACTGAAATACCTCTTCCCGTCGGTTCTGGCAGAAGTCGACGTCGATATCAGGCATGGAGATGCGTTCAGGGTTCAGGAAGCGCTCGAAAAGCAGGTTGTAGGGAATAGGGTCAAGGTCAGTGATCCTGATTGCATAGGCGACAAGCGAGCCGGCAGCGGAGCCTCGACCGGGCCCAACGGGAATCCCTCGGTTCTTTGCCCAGTTGATGAAGTCAGCGACGATCAGGAAGTATCCGGAGAACCCCATTGTGGAGATCAGCGCCAGCTCCACCTGGAGGCGCTCGAGATATTTGGCCTCGTCTCCGGTCGTGAAGCCTGGCTGCCGGGCCTTGATGCCCGGGAATCGTGACCGAAGCCCCTCTTTGGCGTTTTCGGCCAGGAGGCTATCGAGGGTCTGTCCCTCGGGCGGCACATACTGAGGGAAGTGATAGGTCTTGAGGTCGAGTTCCAGATCGCACGAATCGGCGATTTCGATGGTGTTGGAAATTGCCTCCGGGACATGCGAGAAGGCGGCAATCATCTCTGCCGGGGTCTTCACGTAGAAATCTGCAGACGAAAACCGCATCCGGTTGGCGTCCTGCAAGGTCTTGCCCGTCTGGATGGCCAGCAGCACTTCGTGAGCGCCCGCGTCCTCTTTGTCAAGGTAGTGGCAATCGTTTGTGGCGACCAGCGGAATTCCCATCTCGTTGCCCAGGTCGATCAGCACCTCGTTGACCCTCGCCTGATCCTCAAGCGAATTGTCCATGAGCTCCAGGCAAAAACCAGCTTTGAAGATGGAGCCATAATCCCTGATGGCGTCTCGCGTCTCGTCGATCTTTCCGGCAAGGATGAGCTGATTGATCTCCCCCTTGAGGTAGCCGGACAAGGCTATCAGACCTCCGGAGTGCTGCCTGAGCAACTCCCTGTCGACCCGTGGCCGGTAGTAAAATCCATCCCTCTGGGCAATGGAAACGAGTTTCATCAGGTTCTGGTAGCCTTCCCGATTCTTGCAGAGCAGCGTCATGTGCCAGATTGGGTCACGTTTTTCCTCACGATGATTGAGGGCGACGTAGACCTCGCTGCCGACGATAGGCTTTATCCCGGCCTTGTGGCATTGGGTGAAAAAGTCGATGGCGCCGAACATATTGCCATGGTCCGTCAAGGCAACGGCAGTCATTCCGTATTTCTTTACCTTCTTCAAAAGGTCCGGAATGCGGATCGCTCCATCGAGAAGTGATCCGGTATGACTATGCAGATGAAGATGGGCAAACTGCTGATTTTGCACGTAAAACCTCTTTATACTTCTGCCGTCAGGGAGCGTTTAGTGTCGCTGTCCGCAGTTCATTGAGATGCGTCGCCCGAATTTGGGTTGATCCGGCGGTGATCGTCGCGTCAGTGAATGTCGGCGCGGACGAACCGCAAGTCGTGTAGACCGCACTGATGCAGGCGCGCATCTCGTCAAAATGCACTTTGCGGATCTGGGTGCTGCTGGCCGTGAGGGTCGGATCGGTCCAGGCGCAGGCTCCAAGGCCCGCATCGGCCCGCATTAAATTGATGTCGGTGCGAAGATCGGTCACATGCGTTACCCGAATTTGGGTAGACCCCGCAGTGATGGTCGGATCGGTGAAGGAAACCCAGCCGCCGGGGTAGCGGGTAGAAGTACAATTCACAGGCTGATAAAACTTTTGAATACCACTGCCATAACTCGCGACATAGATGCTCCCACTGCTATCTACAGCCAGTCTTGTAGGACTCACCCCACTCGCTGCTATCCACATACTAAGACCGGAAGCGCTATTGAATTTTTGGACTGTGCTGTCCATAAAATTCGCCACGTAGGCATTCCCGCTGGTATCGACTGTCACGCACAATGGATTTGACGACCCTGAACCTGTCGTATTTCCCCACTGGAATGTGCCGGCACTATTGTATTTTTCGATAGCACTAACCCCTGAATATGTTACGTAGACATTCCCGCTGCTATCGACTGCAAGATAGTCGGGGTCTGTTCCTACCCCGAACGTCAATTGGAGCACGCCACTGGTATTGAATTTTTGGATACAGTGACCGACAAGATTTGCCACCCAGGAGTTTCCACTGGCGTCAGTTCTAATCCTGCCTGGGTTAGTCCCTGTCGCAACAGTCCATAGTAGCGTTCCGCCGTTATTGAATTTCTGGATAGAGTTACCTGTATAGTTAACCACGTAGAGATTTCCAGCGGCATCGGATGCAACATCATAAGGGTTGACCCCTGTTGCAACCGTCCACAGTAGAGTTCCGCTTGAATTATATTTCTTGATGGTGTTGGAAAATACACCCACAACGAAGGAGTTTCCACTGACGTCGGCTGCAACTCCGTAAGGGTGTGCTCCAGTTGAAATGGTCCACTGTAGAGTGCCGCTGCCATTGACTTTTGCCATGGTGCCGTTGGTGTAATCTAGCACGTAGGTATTCAAACTGCTGTCGAGTGTAAGACCATATGCAGCCGGTCCCAGCGCGGTTCCCCAAACTAATGACATCGTTGCCGCCCAACTTTGTGACGGTACACAGTACGTAGAGGCTGAAAACAACATCATAAACACATACTCTCTAAATTTGTTCATTTGAGATTTCCTCTGACGTTGCAGGATTTTTGGTACAAGTTGTATTTAGTCCAGAGCAAGCTCTTTGAGTTCTTTGATGATTTCCACCTGTCGCTGGAATATGTACCGCGAGATCAAGGACTCTACATGCATGTCCGTATCAAACGCGAATCGGCATATGGAATTCCCGGACTTAATCGTTGTACCGACGTGGCAAGCTTTAGCCTCGATGCGGAATTCAGTATTTTCCACCAGGCAAGGGATTGTGGTCCTGATGGTGACCTCTGCCAGTTTCGGCAAAGAGCACCCTGAATTACTGACGATCGATAGTCCACCTAGGGAAACGTCGCGCAACTGGCCAGGGATGGTGGTGCCCTCGAACCGGATTTCGGCCTCAGTGTGCGGCATCACCTCCAATCTCAGGGCGTTCCGCCTATCTGCCATGACTTCAACGAAGGAAAAATCCCGAACCTTCGCCGTCATTCTCCGCACATTCACATCGAGAGCCTTCCCCAGGATGGTTTTCCCGAATAATCCACACTTCAGGAAGACGCGCGGGTCCGCTTCGAGGGCAACGGCCTGCTGCTGGTTGATGTCCAGATCTAAAACCTCCTGTTCGATCTCGGCGATGGTGGCCGGATAGCTCAGGGGCAAGCTTTTGTAGTAACTGACCAACCTGAAATTGGCTTGGCCTTTTTTGATAATGTCGTGAAATCCTGCCAGGATGGTTGCGCCATCTTCACGCGGCCCTATCTCGATGCACGGCTTGTAAAAGTCTGCAGATTCCATAATGTCACCTACTGCGTTTACTGAAAAATGCCCTTTAGGTCTTCAGAAAGGTTTGCACCGGTCCGCCCGGCCAACCAGCCTCAGAGGCTATCGCACTGTTCAAGTATTATATGCCTAGCAGGGCAGACACTTTTTTCGGTTATTTGGGGGTTTAGCGATGTATAGAGGTTTTGAAGAGGGGGTCGTTGCTCGGGGAAACTTCTTTAGAGGCAGATAGCTCCTGATTTCAATGCCATGTCAAGCTTCTCCTCCATCGTCAATTTAGGCCAGGCTTTGTTGATACCAGCCACGAGCCGGGCGTTGAGTTGGCTGCAGGGCACCGAGGGAGCGATCGTTTGGATCATGCCGGTGAATTTTTCGACGGCTGCCTCTACAAAAGGCTCGACCCCTTCGGGGGAGTCACCTTTCGCATGCACGGAGAGATTACCGATTGCTTCGGCTGCGAGGGCCATTCTGATATTTTTTCCAGTCGGGGGATTCACAAAAATCGCACATATTGGTCTCCAGCGCACAGATTCATCCGGTTTTCTTGGGGCGCCCAGGAGTTTTGGCCGCCACGACCTCCCCCCACAGCTCGCCCTGTTTCAGTACCACGGCCTTGATCCCCGTCCCCGGGTAGTAGCGCGGGCATTGAATCAAGATTGATGTCGGCAACTGCTTGCAGTGTCGACGGCACGTTTTGCACGGATGGTTCTTTTCGTTATCCGCAGCCATGGATTTCTCCCGTCCCGGCGAGGCCGTATGAGTGGCCCCGCCGGTCCTGAAGGTTTACGCGGGCGGGTTGATGGCGTTCTTGAGCGCCAGGCCCGGTTTGAACGTGAGAGCAGTCTTGGCAGGGATCTGCAGTTCTTTCCCTGTCTGAGGGTTCCGCCCCTTTCTGGCTTCCTTGCTCTTGAGGGTGAAATTGCCGAAGCCTGCAAGCTTGATATCCTCACCTTTGCCGAGGGTCTCTTTCATCGTTTCAAAGATAAGTTCAACGAGAGCTGCGGAATCTTTTGCGGTTAGGGGGGAATTCTCTTTCACAAGTGCTGCAACGTCTGCTTTGGTCATGATGCCTCCTTAGTGGGCCGATTCCAGTGAAGGTTCTGCTTCGTGAAAGGTCGTGGGAACTAGGCCCAGCCGGCGACAAAACTCCAGACCGGTTCGCCCTTCCCGTCAAAAACTTCCAAAAAGTTACTTTTGGCCTCCTCCAGTGTTGCCGCCGGGAGGATGTTGGAGCATGGCCCCTGCCCGCGGTACTCCCAGACGAATTGATCGCCTTTCTGCACGCAAACTGTTTCTAAGTCCCCAAACGGGGTACGGACTATCGCTGAGAGGACTGATTCCTTTGTCATATGGTTCCCTTTTTGACGGGGAGTTGCGCAGAGAGGGCCAACAAAAGCGACTCTGCCTGGTACCATCCGTCGGCCTCATGATGATCTTCTCGATCGAACTTTGCAGCATGACCTTCCTTACGGCTCAACTGGGACAGAACCCTGACGATGGTGTCTATGCCGTGCTCTGCGACCAGAGACTCCAGCATGTTTTTCAGGTTGTCGTCATGGTTCGATTTGCTCATCTTTTTTCCTTTTGTATACGCCGAAGGAGACTACTTCCAGCTTCCCTTCGGCCACTACCTTGCGTATTTCGAGACGTACAGTCGTCAGGCTTATTCCCTTCGGTACTAGGCCGTGAATCTTCTTCGCGGTAAACTCCCCATCAAAAGTGTCGATTACTTTCCAAGCCTCGCCCTGTTTCTTGGCTACATGCTTAGGGCGTGCAAGCTTTTTAAGGCTCTTTTGCGCAGTTTTAATTTTCAACTCACTGTTGCAACTACCTAATATCGAATACGGATTAAACCGTTTTTTGCAGGTAGGGCATTTTATCAGACTGGGTTTACGTTGGTCTTTAAGCTTTATGACCCATCCCCATTTAATCCATCTTTGTATGCGCGCTCGTACTGTACTGTAAACGCAAGGATCACTCTTACGACTAGTACTAACAATTCCGGAGTCTACACTAAGTGTTACAGCTTCCAGATAACCTTTGAACAACTCTTGGTTCTCAGCTCTTTTTGCCCTTAGCTTGATATACCTGTATACTGAATCATGCTTTGACGTGACACTAATATACTTATCGTACAAATCTCTGGAGGGAAATGACTCTTTAAAGAGCAGGGCCAACCCCCATAATTCCAAGTCATTTTCTCCATTGAAGCGTTTCGGATGATCAACAATCTGGTAAACAGGTTGCGACACATCCAATGAGTCTATACCCATGTCCCCCTTGCATTCTGGACATTTATATTGTTTTTGGCTCTCCTCCAAAGTATCCTCCTCGTGCTCTACCATTGGCATTTTCGAGAGGATCTTATCACAGCGTTTGTAAATTGTCATCCTGCGTTTAGCCCGCCTTTATGCCTCGAACATCTTCACATTCTTCCGAGTCGCTTCCTGCAGATCGGACTCAAGAAGCCAGGCGCGAAAGCCGTCGAGTATCCCCATGTCCAGGGCTGCCTCCATGACGCGATCGACATCCACCGGCCGAAGCAGATTCGGCGTGTCGGCGGAAAGAAGCATAATGGCTTTAAATGCACCCTGCATTACGCTCCCTCCAGGGGTTCGCCCAGGGCGACCACCACGATGGAGGGAGGCTTGGCCTGCTCCTCATTTGTGAGCAAGTCGTTTATCTGGGCAGACGTAGGCGCTCCTCGGAAGTAGTGCTCGAAGAACTGGTCTTCACCCTCCTTGGGGAAAACCCACACCTCCACTCGATGAGTGTACCCCTTCCCCTCTTCTTCGTTGCCAAGTCTCTCAGCCATTTCATGCTCCTTAGTCTAAGTTTATATCCCACGTTCCTATATTGTCAAGTTGTTATCCGGGTACCCAAACAAAATTGCGGTGGCGAAGGGTTGTCCGTTAATTTGTTCCATTTATGGTCATTTGAATCTCGGCTTTTAAGTCTCCCCAGGAAGGGCCAAGTCACAGAACAAGGAATGAACAAAGAAGACTGTCAAGGAGGGATATTTCTTCCTCCATAGTCCCGCCTGCCGTAATCACAAAGAGTCATTTGCGTTTGCGGTCACCAGCCTATGGATGCCTCGTCGGTCGTCTCGCTGATGGACTCGAATCTCCAGCTCGAAAGCGCTTTGGCTGCCCACTCGAAGATCCCTTCCTTCCCCGGTAGATCCCGGATATCCTGTATTGCGAAATACTCGCGCCGCCCTTAAGCATTTTCATCGGGGATCCTCACCTGTTGAGGTGGCAAGTGCTGATCACACCGTCACCACCGTCAAAGCGAATCCACACGGGTCCGCGTTCGTCAAATGTCCCAACTTGGCAGTTTGGCAAAGCAGAGAGCGGTTTCAGATACCTCGCCTGGAACCCGGCAGGCCCAAGCATGATGACTGACGAGACTTCCATCTTGCCTTCGTTGTTGCACTTGAAGCAATGCGTCGTCCGACGTTTGCTGCCCTTACATTCCGGGCATAGGAGATCTTCAGGGACTTCGCAGTCGGGCACAGGATGCCACTCCGTCGCCTCTTCTCTTGGCCAAGCCTTAGTTGTCTCGGGTACTCTCGTTCTTTCTAGCACCTCAGCCAGCCTCGGAACCCGGATAAGGACCACACCGTTGGTCGCGAAGGTGAACTCTCCGGCCGACCAGGGGGACGCGATGTCCGCTATGCGTTCTCTCTTGCTGCAAAACGGCAACAAATCGGTAACTTTCATCTACTTCTCCTTCTGGTACCCTCCATCACCCTTACTCGAACGGGTTTCTGAATAGGCACTTAGTGGTTTTTCGGCCCACCATCGAGTTGTCGGAGAAAGTGGCCAAGTCGATCGAGCAGTTTTTCGGGGTGCCACGGCGCTCTAGGAAGAATTCCTGGTCCTCGAACACACCATAGGCTCGTCCGGTGTTGGAAGCGGCAACGATCAGCTTCACGGTGAAGGTGTTCACGCAGTCCGAGGGGGACGCCTGCACCTCATACTGGTGAGGATCGATGCCCTGTGCCCCTGCAGCAACCGGGAGGAGGGAGGCCGCCAAAAGGGCGAGTATCCTGAGAGATCGCATATGGACTACTTAACCGGGGGAGCCTGGTCGCCGGCCGGCGCCGACTTTCTCCGGTAGGTCGTCAGGTCCCAGTGCTGTTGAACACACATCTCGAGGACTTTTGCCTTTCTCAAAGGGGACAGCCCCTTAGTGCAGACGCTAGGCGTGGTGGTGAGAAACCGCGTCATCTCAAAGGGGTATGGCCCGAACTTCCACTCAGGGTAAGCCTTCTGCATGTAGGCGTCGATTTCCACTTGTGCTTCCTCGTCGGTTTTCCCGTTGCAAATCAGCGAGAGCGCCTTGTCCTCCATGGCTGACTGCGCTGTCACGAATCGCTCGCAGTCTGATGCCGCAAAGGCACCGCCGACCGTCATGGCCTGAAGCACGAGGAGGATGGTTATTATTTTCCGCATGAAAACTCCTTTTTGAACTATTCGTGAGGCTAAACCGACCTCCTCTTTTTAAACCTACTTTAAAGGTACCCATTGCGAATCCCGAGCAGGGCAACCTGCCTTGCCACTTTTCTCGGTGGCCATTCCAGGACGATACCTGCGTTTGCCAATGTTTCCGTAATATTGACGCCCAATGCTTCGGGGCATCGTTCTGCAGAGTAATCCGACAGGATGCCGCAGCACAGATTTACGATTTTTGCTTCCAACTGTTTCCGCGCCTTGGGCTGCCAGTAGAGGACGCAGTTAGCTTCAGCATCAGACCGAGTTGATCCGTCTTTCTTGGGGGTCGCTTTCAGTCTTTGAACATGCCCCGCCAGGTCAAACTCGTTGACCACGGCATAGAAGGGCTGGGTCAGGTCGAACACCTGGTCGAACAACGGGGCCGCCGGCGGACACCGGTCGCATTTCCCAACATTTGGGCAACCTTTCGGGTGCAGATGGTACGGATTCACGCAGAGTTCCCGGACGCTGTAATCGATCACGGGGATAACACGGATCGCCGAGATGGATTCTTCCTCGAAAAGACTCAGATTCATTTGTTCTCCCACGACCCACCTTGTGGCGTTTCTCACGGATAGTATGCCATCAAGGGCAGACACTTTTGCACCTTTCTTAAGATTGCGCGAAGTGGTCGACAGCAAAAGGCGTTGCGGCCATCACCACGCATGCGGCTATGAGCAGTACCGTGTTGCTGATGAACATCGGGACTATGCAGAGAGCGACCCCGCTGAACAGGATCGTCAGGTTGTTGGTTTTCTTGCCATAGTAGTAATATCCCGTCCCGACAAGCCCTGCTACGATATTGACGACGATGAATGTCGTGCTCATATGACCGAGCAAAACCCCAAGGTCCAGAGCCGGCTGGCCGGATCCTGAACCTGCTTGAAGCTTTGCGGCCAGATCGGTTACTTGCGAAAGTTCCTGCGTTACATCTGCCATGTTGCCTCCACTTGTTTTGCCTCAGAAGGTATGCCGCCCTGCTTTCACGGCTTTGCTGTAAGAGCTCTCCGCCCCATGGGAGTTCCGGGATTCGGTACTATTATGTTGCTGAAGGGTGGGTCAACGCACCCATCCTGGAGGAACTTGATAGCCATAACCTCCTTCGGTTTCACAGATTTTAAACTCTCTTCGGATATGCGAAACATTGAGGATGCCCGTTTCCAGTAGGAAGTATGAATCCCGAGGAGGATGGTGGCTCCTACGTTGGTCAGGAAACTTTCTGGAAATGCCGTGGGTTGCTGAGATGCCGCCCACAGACCTAGTCCAAATTTACGGGCCTCTTTTGCTATAACATTAATGATATCGCTGGGATCGTCCGAAAAAAACTTGTGTGCTTCATCAAGGAAGATTATCCATCGGGGAGTAGACCCTGGCGCCACTGTCCCGGCCCTCTTGCAGCGGTCGAAGATATCCTGCAGCCGCAGTTTGACGTAAAGGATCTGCTGCTCGTTGGAGATGGACTTGATCTGGTGGACGCGCACCTTGGATTCGCCGAAAGGCGGCTGGTTCGCGCTCATTATTCCAGTGGAGCCTAGGAGGATGAGGCGCTGCAAAACCGAGGTCAGCACGTCGACGCTGTCGTACTTCAGGACATTGTCAATCTCCCGGCCCGATTCCATTGAGTCGATAAATCTCGTATAGGTGTCGATGCATTTTTCGCCCTGGGCCCTGATTTGATCGTCGAGTTTTTTCATCTCCCCATCGGTGGTGGCCCGGGTGCGTTGTTTTAACAGGCTGTCGAGCCGTCTCCTCAAGCGGGTGAGCGATTCGAAGGCGTTGATGCAGTTGTTGTCCGCTCCTATGGTCAGGGCAATCAGCTTGTTTTTTGCGAATGTTTTCAGGTCTTCGAGCGTCGGATAACATCGGTGCAAATTCTCATGGTCTTCCTTCGCGATGAGTTCCAGTCGTTTTGCTTCGGAGATGCTGTATTTTTTCCAGGAGCCCGGGTCTTCCTGGAAGATGTCGTGGGCTGCGTAGGTGTCGGTCAGGAGACTGCGTAAAGCGCCTTCCTGCTTAATTCCGAACTGTGGTGTTACAGACTTTATAAGGCGGAGGACAAAATCGACCTGACAATTCACACCACCCGTATGCGGGTCCGTATTGAGCTTCAGAGGGTTGTAGCCGTATTCCGTGGCTTGGGAAAACATGCATACTGCCGCCCCGGGGATACTGCCGAACTCGTCGTGGACGTCAAATATGTCGATTTCTGACCCTGCCATGATAGCGCTTGTGAGGAACCCCACAGCCTGAGTTGACTTGCCCGAGCCAGACATCCCGGAAAAAAGCATGTGAGCATTTATCAAATTCTGCGGCTCATAGTAAATTTGAGTATCTAGTCTTTTCTTGCTGAGATCGTATTCACTGAGACCGACGTAATGCTTCATGTAACCCTCTTGTTGTAATTTAGATCAAGGTACTCGGTAATGCCGGGTCTGACGCATGGACATTAGGTGAGGCCGCCGGCGGGACACCGGGCATCTCGAACTCGCTTGCAAACCAGGTCCAGGAGGCGAGAAGACTGTCAGCCTTGAGTGCGTCCAGCCTTGTGGTGAATTTTTCCTCCGACTCCGCTGGCACGATGTACATAGCCGTTGGCAAGGGTAAGGTGTCGGACAGGACCACGCTTGCGAGGGGCTTAGAAGGCGAAAGGTTGTAACGCAAACCCTTAACAAAGCGCCTGTTTTTACTGGTCAGGGTTTCTATTAAGGTCTTCTCGAGCACGTCCTCGTAGGGGATCCAGTTCTCCGTCACCAGCATCAGGGAGATTTCCTCGATCGACGCGACGCCAGCCGAACTCACGCCAAACGTGGCAATGGCGATAAGGTTGGAGGTATCGAAAGCTTCCTTAAGTTCCAACTCGTTCGCATATCGTTTCTGCAGCCGCTCATAAATGTCATCGTTGAGCATGAAAGGGAAGTCTGGGGAGTGCTTGAACATAATCTTGTGCCCATAGCGGGAGGGAAGGATATCCTTGACGGCGCCTATCAGCATCCCTAATTGCCGCGCGCTCCCGCGGCCCGCTGTGATCCGCGACAGAAGCGCTGTCCTCCGCTGGTTGATGGCCTGTTTTTTATCGGTGGAGAATATCTCGGGAATGTACAATTTCTCCGTGAGACCGGCACCCTTCACCATTTTGGTCTCTGCGGACTTCAGAATATGTTTCCGGACAACCGCCCAAGAACGTTTCCCGACCATGGCTGGTGACCATTTGTTGAATCCAGCCTCCTCCCACAGGTAGTGCAAAGTCGATCTCAAGGACAGTTTATTGCCGTCAGTCTTGACGCTGTCGCCCTCTTCACCGCCCTTGTTCTGAATGGGATTGCTCGATACCTTCATCAAGCTAAAGTCGAATCTGAGCATGGTCATGCCATTTTCTATATTTTCCTTGATGGCCGACCCCAAGACATCCCCAAGTCCAGACAGCTCAGGCGGTGGCTCATAATGATCGCATTTGGGGGCGTGCAGCTTGCCTGACTCGGGCATGCGCTTGACGATGTAGCGTTCACCGAACTTTGCGATGTACATCTGTACGCCAGGCTTGCGACACGGGCACAGTGGGCGCTTGCCTTCCTGGTACATTTTCTCCAGATCAAGCTGTTCCTTATCTTTGGCTGGGTTGCCGTCGACGGCTGGGGGGGTCTGCCCCGGATCTGAGTTTATTGGTGACATTTCCATTCCCCTTATTTTTGCATCCAGGTCGCGTATTGAGCTCCCACCGGCAGCCACCCCATCTTCTTTTCCGCGCGCCGCAGAAATCTGAGGAAGTTCGGAAAGAAGAAATAGTACCAGGCCTCAACGATCGAGAACCCGGACCAGTGCCCTAACTTGCAAATATCGAGAGATCGGATGGCCTTCACTCCTGCATCCATCGGATTATTGGCCATAGCGCGCAGCATAAGTGGGTTCCAGGGGTTGTTCTCGAAGACGAAAAGGTTCCCTCCCCTCTTCAGGACCCGATGCAGCTCAAGGAGGACCGACTGCCTTTCGTTCAGGGGGACATGATGCATTACGCCGTTCATGTAGATCAGGTCGAAGCTGGCATCCGCGAACGGTAGGCGAGCCCCACCGTAGGAGCAGAGTGAAACGTTATTGAGGGATCTCTTCTGTGCGATCCGGATACTCTCGGCGGATTGGTCGATTGCATGTATGGTCGCAAGAGGAAACGCCTTGATCAGAGCCGTCTCGGTGCCCCCGGTGCCACACCCGAAATCAAGTATGGTCCCATCTTCGATGAGGGCGTCGTACCTGACGAGACGATCCTTCATCATCTTTACCCTCAGGTTCACGAAATACTCAAACTTCTCCCCGCTCAGTTTCGAAACCTTGTTTATGGTCTCACTATAATCGTCCGCAAAATCATCGAAATCGGCGGCCTTACTCTGGGTGTTCATTTGGTCCCCTTGTTTATCCCTTCGCCGCGAGAGTAAGCTTTTGGCCTGCTGCCGGCGGCGTCTGGGTGTGTATCTTGTGTGCGTGCTGGATCATGAATTCGAGGTGCCGGTAGCCATCCCGCCATCGGCGCAGATGCGGCGGACGGTTGCGTCCGTCTTTATGGAGGGTGGTCGGCACCTCTGTCATCGTGAGACCCTGCAACTTGGCTTTGATGACCATTTCGCTAGCCCACTCCATGCCCGTCGTGATCAGGCCGAGGTCTTGAACCCTCCTCTTGTGAAATGCTCTCAGTCCGCAGTGAAAATCCGACGTTGGGATTTGGAAGAGCTTTTGTCCCACGTAAGTCAGCACCGGGTTGCCCAGGTACCGATTCAGGAACGGCATCGCGCCGGGCATGATGGTCCCCTTCAGCCTAGTCCCCATGCAGACATCTGCCCCCTTCCGGACTTTCTCGATCATCGGGAATGCTTCATCGAAATGGTACGAATCGTCGCTGTCCCCCATGAGGATGAACGTCCCGCGCGCCGCCTCAATCCCGTACTGGAGAGCCGCCCCATAGCCTCGCTGGTGGCAATCGACTACCCTGGCGCCCAGATACCTTGCCAGATCCTGGCTGCCGTCTGTGGACCCGTTATCAGAGACAAGGATTTCTCCTTTTATGCCGTACCTAACCAGAAGGCGCTGCGCCCGCACGATGCACGTTGCGATGGTCGCTGCTTCGTTCAGGCATGGCATCAGAACGGTCAGTTCGGTCATGATGTCCTCCCGGGTGCGCCGGACGCTACCCTGACTTTAGAAACCTTCCAAATGCGGTATTTGCCGGATATTCTCTCTAGTGTCAGGCCGCGGGGGATTTCTTTGAGGCTGCTCTCGACGAGGTAGTCGTATGGCTGCAGATCGAACTTCGGGTCCAGGCGCCCGGTTTGCCGGGAATCGCGTATCGCCATCATCAAAGGCTTGGCATCCCACCCCAATTCCATGCAAGGTGATGCCTGGATATGGTTATTTCCGTAGACGCCCTTGAACATTGCGTCTATCTCCACGAACAGCACCTTACTGTTGGCGGGAACAACCTCTTGAAGCTGCTTCCAGGAGGACTCCATCTTCGTGTTCGGCCTCATAAAGCACAGCGCGATGAAGATGACCAGGCAGATGATCTGCGAAACGCGGACCTCCCAATGCTTTGCATAGGAGATGATGATGGGCATGATCACTTCCAGATAGCGGATCTGGTTCGAGAGCATGAACCACACCACGGCCAGCAATCTCTTTTTGTCTTTCCTCCAGTAGAAAGCCATCGGGATGAGGAAGTAGGCATAGCCCATCAGACCGTAAATAATGGGGGTGGCCTCTGCCACCTCGACACCTCGATGCGCGGTCATGGTGACGAGCTGCTGGACAACCGTGAAGTATTCGTTACCGCCGTAAAAAGCCCACCCTGCCAAACTGAGCGCGAGAGGGATCAGATAGATGCGGCGATACGCTACCAAGGGGATCAGATAAATCCAGAAAAGGTAGTAGGTGCCCATGAGGCAACCTAAGAGCAGGTGGACCCACGCCTTCGGGCGCTTATCCTGGCATGCTGCCAAGCTGATTAGGAATAGGCCTGACTCGAAGGTCGTCGGCCTCGCAAGGGTTATTCTCGACATGCAGACGGAGACGATCACGAGGGTCAGCATGAATCTCAGATTGCTGGATGTCGCATCCTTGAGGAGCCAGAAGGAACCAGCCCCAAATATCCAGGTCGCCAGGATCTGCAGTAGAATGTACCCGCCCGATCCGAAATGGATTTGCATCTGGCCAGCTACCAGGTCGAACGGGTACCAGGGGTTGAAGCCCGGAAGCCCCGGAGAGAAGGGATACATCAGCCTGTAGTCGTACCCAAAGGCGTAGGACTTCATGTGCCGCAGAAGATCATCCCCAGGTTCGGTCGGGAATGCCACAAGGAGAACGCAGAACATCGCGAAGCAGATGAGCATCTCCAGCCGCGAAAGCTCCTTACGGTCAGACAGCGAGCAATTATTGAAGAGTTCGGTCATCCATGCGACCGCCTTCAACGCTGACGTTTGAGACGAAGGCATTAGGCTGCTTCTCTTTGGATTATCGGCAGAGTTCCGTCCGATAGCCCACGTTCCCTCAACTCGGAGATGGAGAAAGGCTTGCCGACGCGAATCGACCCGATCTTCTCCAGGCACAGGGCGATGTTTGCGATACACGCATTGATGATTTCAGGCGCAGTGCCCGGGTTGATATCCATGTCCATTTAAAACCCCCTCCAGCTCATTTGTGGGAGACATCTGGTCTCATGGTTAGTATGCCTATGGGGGCAGACACTTTTTCGGTACTTTGGGGGCGGGCGACGGCGTGGTGAAGACGTTGAATCGAAAAAGGCCCCTTGGGGGGCCTTGCCGGGAGAACGGCTTCCTGGTCTATGTGTGCGAAGATTGCGCTGAGCAGCATACGCTCTTCCGATCATGCGGTAACCGCCACTGCCCCCAAATGCCAGCACCACAAAAGCCGGCAGTGGCTGGAGCGCCAGTTGGACCGCCACTCCCTGGAGCACACTTCATGGTTACCTTCACCGTTCCGGAGGAGATCCGCGAATTCATGCGCAGCCATCAGCGCATTGCCTACGCCGCCCTGTTCGCAGCTTCAACTGATGCCATGAAGAAGCTGGCGCAAGACCCCAAGTACATCGGCGGTGACCTGCCTGGCTTCTCCGGGGTGCTGCTCACTTGGGGGCGCCAGTTGCAGTATCATCCCCAGGCCGTAAACTTAAAATAATTATCCAGAACGAGCATTACTTTGAATTATTGTAAAAGTGGATATGAATTTGCTTGTAATTCAATATCTTAGTGGGCATTGCGCTAATAACGGTCTTTCATGGCTACAAAAAACAAATATATAACAAGTAATTATAATTAGTTAGCATTCGACATTCAGGTTTTTTTACAACTATTGGAAATTAATAATTACGGTTTCTCTGGTTATTTCGCGTGAATTAATTGGTTATATGACTATCTTTCAGAGCATGAGTCTCGTAAACGTAAAAACATTGAACGAATGACCAATAATAAAATAGTGTAGTTACATACAGTTGTTTCGGGGGATGTGATGAATGCTTATGTCCAATGTTTTGTGATGATTCCGTTTATTGTCGTGATGTTTCAATTTTATTCATGGATTGTTTCATTAGAGGGTGCAGAAAAGCAGAAACACTGCAATATCCTTGGGATTACTTACACTACCTTGGGGACGGTCTGTTTTATGTTCAGGTCGCTTTCGCTGGCTATCGTCGGCTTGATCCTTTTCATGCTCGGTCTGCGCTTGATAGCCCATGGTCTAGACCGACTCAACAAGACCATTTTCATTGACCAGTTTGACGAGGACCGTCGGTTTACACGGCTGGCTGCAACCAGTTCACTCAAATTGACACTCGACAACTCAATACCAGCTGGAGTAACTCAAGTGGGTGACGTTCCAACAATCACCATGCAACTCGCAAAAGGTCCAGCTCTAACAGCAGATAGTTTTAACTTGAGTGGTGTCAACTAAACTATATGCAACCATTAGCAAATGGTGTAATTGCTAAAATTGCATAGCACTGAACATAGTAGTTTATCATTCATATTTACTATTAGCTTTGTTTTTAAAGTTCGGTACAGGATTTATATGGATAGCTAACCTTTAGCATGTTGGTACTAGGTAACGTTTTTAGCATCTTCTATTATCAAGAGAGCTAGTAAATAATCATATTCAAGGAACGGATAAACTGTAATCAAAAAAGTATGACGGGTGACCTTATTTTCGGATTTAACATACAGCTTAGTCAGTTTTTGAACAATTGTTCCACCATCATAACAATCCGCAACGGACTTTTTTATAACACAGTTACTACATTCAGGGCTATTGGAACATCCATCATCTGTATAGAATGAATTAATGCATTGAAGAGCATCTCCTGCCCGCTTATTCAATATCTCATCTCTGTTAGAGCCTAAAAAAAGACTTGCTGCAAAGTTAAAGTCCTTCACTCTAATTTCATCATCGACAACGACTAAAGGTATTGCAATAGTGTCGAGCGAAACATCACAGCTGCTTACAATATCCATATTTGATTATCCTTGGCTAACTACTTCGGATGATTTTGGAATTGGCAATGCCATAGCTGCTACTGAATCGCTTAACATCCTGCGGCATTCTAGTCAGATCCCACTTAACCAAAGGCAAGTAAGCATACATCACGCCACAATGCAAAGGCCTTTGCCAAAGGATCACTAACCATACAATATTACTACTTGATACAACAATCCCAATAATCTCGTCAATTTCAAACAATGCTAAACATAGCCATATAGCTTATTCAATCCCGCCATATAACTTAATTTTAACAATTAAAAACAACAATCCCAGGGATCTGAGCTGACAACACTTCTCATCAATCTTGGGATCTACAAGTGTCTAGTGTGCCGTTTGGACACTTTGTAATGGCCCCCTTGGGCACACGCCTTTATGGGGTCGGGTGGCCCTAGGTCGTTACCTCCCCAGGGCTCACACAGATCAGGACTTGAGACAAGCCTAGCGAAAATGACCGATGAAAGCGGCCGAAGTGGCATCCTCGAAGACCACCTGCGCCTTCTCGGTATGGATAGGTTGTTTACGCGATCACCTGAAGTGCAAGTGCACCGTAGAAACTGCTTGTAATTTAGTGGCGGTCCTAAAAAACTATTGCTATACTCCGGCTCATGAAAAAACAAGCCAAACTAAAGATGGTTGATAAAGAGCCTGTGAAGATATCACTGGACACGACATGCTCAGGGCCAGAGCATCGTCTTTTTCCCATTGTTGGCATCGGTGCCTCTGCGGGAGGGCTGGAGGCGCTGGAGGTCTTCCTAAAGAACGTGCCCCAAAATAGCGGTTTAGCCTATGTAATCATACAGCACTTGGACCCGACCCACGTAGGGATCATGCCCGAATTACTTCAGCGCACGACCGCGATGGAGGTATTCCAAGTCAGGGACCGGATGCGGGTTAAGCAGAACTTCGTCTATGTGATTCCTCCCAACAATGATATGTCCATACTGCACGGTGTACTGCACCTTTTCGAGCCGGTGGCACCCCGTGGGCTACGTCTCCCTATCGATTCTTTTCTCCGTTCCCTGGCCGAGGACCGGCTGGAGGGTAGCATTGGAGTCATTCTCTCCGGTATGGGTTCCGATGGCACATTGGGACTGCGGGCCATTAAGGAAAAGGCTGGAGTGGCTCTTGTGCAGGAACCCGCCTCTGCCAAGTTCGACAGTATGCCCAGAAGCGCCATTAATGCCGGGCTGGCTGACATAGTAGCACCAGTGGAGGATCTACCGGGCAAGATCATCAGCTATCTCAAGCGCACCCTCATCATCTCCAAGGACGAGCTACCAATAGAAGAGAAGGACCAAAGCGCCCTGGAGAAGGTTCTCATTTTGCTGCGGGACAGGGCTGGCCACGACTTCTCCATGTACAAGAAGAATACTATCTACCGCCGCATAGAAAGACGTATGAGCATACACCAGATCGATAAGATCGCCTTATACGTTCGATTTCTGCAGGGAAACCCCCACGAGGTGGAACTCCTCTACAAGGAACTTTTGATCGGAGTGACCAACTTTTTCCGCGACCCAGCTGTATGGGACCAACTGCAGGGAGAGGTTATCCCAGCGCTGCTAGCGGCGCATCCGGGCGGGGGGATGCTGCGGGCCTGGTCGGCAGGCTGTTCAAGCGGCGAAGAGGCATATTCTCTGGCCATTACCTTCAAAGAGGCCCTGCAGCAGATCAAGCAGACGGTGGATTTCACCCTGCAGATTTTTGCTACTGACGTGAACCAGGATGCAATAGACAAGGCCCGCCAAGGGATCTATCCTGTCAATATTGCATCTGATATGTCTCCCGAACTACTGCACCGTTATTTCACTAAGGACGGGGGCAGCTACCGGGTCAGTAAAGATATACGAGGAATGGTGACATTCGCCACGCAGAACGTCACCATTGACCCACCCTTTACCAAGCTAGATATCCTCATCTGCCGCAACCTTTTGATTTATTTAACGCCGGAGATTCAGAAAAAGCTCATGCCGCTTTTTTACTACAGTATTGTTCCCGGCGGCGTCCTTTTCTTAGGGAACTCGGAGTCCATTAGCAGCTTCACTCATCTCTTTGAGCCGCTGGACCTCAAGTCAAGACTCTTCCGCCGGCGCGAATCTGCTCAACCGACCGAACCGCTTACGTTTTCAACTTCGTTTTTCCCCGCCTGGACGGGAGTTTCAAAGGAGTTAGCAATGTCGGAACCTACTGCCAATCTCCAAGTGCTTGCCGACCAGGTGCTGCTTCAGCACTTTTCTCCGCCTGCAGTCCTGGTCAACTATCATGGTGATATCATCTATGTCAGCGGGCGAACCGGGAAATACCTTGAGCCGGCTGCCGGCAAGGCCAACTTGAACATTTTCGCCATGGCACGTGAAGGGCTCCGTTTTGATTTGGGAAACGCCTTTCATAAGGCGATCAGGTTAAAAGAGGATATAACCGTCAAGGGTCTCAAGGTTGGAACTAACGGAGGTACGCAGATTGTTGACATCACGCTCAAGATGATAAATGTGCCGGAGGCGCTGCGTGAGATGGTGATGGTCGTTTTTACCGACGTGGCAACACCCCCTAAAAAGAAAGCACCAGACCGCTCAAATACCACTCCGGCTGAGAATGTAAGGGTTCTCGAACTGGAGCACGAAAATCAGGGGTTGCGCGAAGAATTTCAAACTACTCGCGAGGAAATGCAATCTTCGCACGAAGAGTTCACATCTACCTATGAGGAGTTGCAGTCCACTAACGAGGAGTTGCAATCCACCAACGAGGAACTGACTACATCCAGGGAAGAAATGCAGTCCTTAAACGAAGAACTGCAGACGGTAAACGTTGAGCTGCAATCCAAAATGGATGAATTTTCGTGGATAAACAATGACATGAGGAACCTGCTCAACAGCACCGAAATAGTAACCGTGTTCCTGGATAACCAACTTAATATCCGGCGCTTCACTACCGGAGCGGACAAACTTTTCAAGCTGATTCCCGGAGATGTTGGACGACCTCTTTCGGACCTCGTGAACGATCTCTTATATCCCGAGATGTCTGATGAAGCGCGTGAGGTTCTGCGGACCCTGGTCTTTTCAGAAAAGCAGATCGTCACCAATGATGGGCGGTGGTTTTTGGTGCGTATCATGCCCTACCGCACCATGGAAGACGTCATCGCCGGGGTAGTGATCACCTTTTCAGATATAACTGCACCTAAAAAATTGGAGGCGGAACTACGCGAAGAAATAGCTAAACTTAAGGTAACCCCTCCGCTCCGTTCATCAAGCGTCGAGGAGAGAAAGCTCAGATAAGCAGCAACGCAATGGAAATTAAGGAGGCTGGGATCTCCATGGCTAAAATAGTAGTCCCCCAAATTAATTATGAAGAGCTGCGTCGCCTGGCGGAAGCTCGCCTCGGAGAAAAAAGCGGAGCGGAGCTGCCTTTCGTAGCATCGGATGATCCGCTGCGACTCCACCACGAGTTGCTGGTGCACCAAGTCGAGCTGGAGATGCAGAATGCAGAACTCCGCCAGACAAGGGAGGAATTGGAAACGGCTCTGGAACAGTACACCGACCTCTACGAATTCGCCCCGGTAGGTTACTTTACCATCGATAGCAGTGGGACTATAAGTAGAGTTAACCTCACAGGCGCTGGTATCGTGGGGGTCGAACGCTCCCAGTTGGTTGGAAGGCGCCTCGGGCTTTTCGTAACCGACGAAGCCCGGCTTGTCTTCGCCGATTTCCTCACAATGATTTTTGCGAGCCCCGGTAAGCAGTCTTGTGAGGTTACCCTCCAGAAAGAGGGGCTCTCCCCTATTGCGGTGCAGATCGAGGCCATAACCAATCCATCAGGAAATGAATGCCGCATTGCATTGATTGATATCACCGAGCGTTTTCGGGGCGAGGTGGCGCTTCAAGAGGTGGAAGAGGCCGCCGAGATAGCACTTAAAAAGGTGGAAGATGCGGCCGAGGTGGCGCATCTGAAATTGAAAGAGGCTTCAGATTCGGCACTTAAAGAGGAGAGAGAGTTTAGTGATGCTGTTCGCCAGGAGAAAGCGGCATCCAATGTTACGAAGATGATAAAGTCAACAGAGGTGGCGCTTCGCATGGTGGCAGCGGCCTCCGAGGTGGCGCGTCAAAAGGTGGGCAAGGCATCAGAGGTGGCACTTCAGGAGGA
>Ga0209123_1000195_pt1 | contig 92343 bp, 75 predicted proteins | sample BarGraIncu00431A_FD_184500 | JGI IMG/M metagenome (GOLD analysis project Ga0209123, IMG submission 184500) | Arctic peat soil microbial communities from Barrow, Alaska, USA - Barrow Graham LP Incubations 004-31A (SPAdes) (version 2) | ecosystem: Environmental > Terrestrial > Soil > Wetlands >... | reverse complement strand
AAATAAAAACTCATGTAAAAAAAGTGTATAATTTTACATTGTCAAAGGAAGAAATGACATATTTAACTATTCATATTCAGAGGGTTGTTAATCGAGATATAACGACATAACATATTAATATAAAGTAAATAAAAAAGGATTGTGACTGAGAGTCAGGCAAGACCTAAAATGTTTACTAAATACTCAATTTAATATTATTAGCTTTTGGGAAACTAAAAGTATAATAATTAATTGAAGTAGTTAGTTGCAGTTTAGGTCTTTTGTTTTATAAATTTTAAATGTAATCAAATACAAATTAATATAAGGGGTGAATGAAATGGACTATAATAATTTAGCAAACCAAATTCTTGAACTAGTTGGAGGAGAGAAAAATGTATGCAGTGTTATCCATTGCGCTACTAGATTAAGATTTAAATTAAGGGATAAGAAAAAAGCAAATAAGGTTGAACTTGAAAAATTGGATGGTGTTTTAAGTGTAGTTGAGAGCGGAGGACAATTTCAAGTAGTTATTGGAAGCGATGTTTCTGATGTTTATAAAGAAATCATAAAAATAGGTAATTTTGGAATGAAATCTGATTCAGAAGAAGAAAAAGGATCAATTACTTCAAAAATTTTTGGAGTTATCTCAGGGAGTTTGTCACCACTTATACCAGTACTTGCTGGAGCGGGTATGTTAAAAGCTCTCATTACAGTTCTCACAATGACGCATGTATTATCAACGCAAAGTGGAACTTATAGTATAATGTCTGCAGCAGCAAATGCTGTATTTTACTTCTTGCCAATTTTCCTTGGCATAACTTGTGCTATTAAATTAGATGCTAATCCTTATGTGGGTGGAGTCATTGGAGCAGCTCTTTTAGAACCTAATTTAACAGCACTGCTGCTGGTAGGTAAAACAACAACATTTATTGGAATACCTGTAGTATTAATGGATTACTCATCTTCTGTTTTTCCGATTTTTATAGCTGTTAGTATTTTTGCAATGCTTGAACGACTTTTAAAGAAAGTTATTCATAAAGATGTACAAATGTTTCTAGTGCCTATGTTATCTATGATGGTTATGGTGCCTTTAACTGTAATAGCATTCGGACCTTTCGGTGTCTATACTGGAAGTGCAATTGGAACAGGTATTACCTTTTTAAGTGGCAAAAGTGGTATATTAACAGGAGCTGTTATGGGAGCTGCTTGGACATTTTTAACTGTTCTTGGTCTTCATTGGGGACTTGTACCTATAATTTTAGCAAATCTTGCAGCTGGTGGGGATCCAATTATAGCAATGGCAGCGGCTGCTCCTTTTGCTCAAATGGGTTTGGCTTTTGGTATATTTATAAAAACAAGAGATAAAAAATTAAAGACACTTGCAGGAGCTACATTACTACCAGGGTTACTTTCTGGAGTAACAGAACCTATTATTTATGGATTACTATTACGTTATAAACGTACCATTCCATACGTTGCGGTTGGTGGAGCTATTGGTGGAGCAATTAGTGGAATGCTTGGAGTGCAGCAGAAAGTTTTCGCATTTCCTAGTGCATTAGCAACACCAGCATTTTCACCGATGTTACTTTATGTATTTGCTATGACGATTTCATTTTCTATCGTAGCACTTCTTACTATAATATTCGGATTCGAAAAACAAGATAAATCCTCTAAATCTAAAGTGGAAGCAGGAGAAGTGTCACTTTTAAAAAAAGAAGTTATTGTTAGTCCACTAACTGGAGAAGTTAAACTATTATCAGAAGTAAACGACCCTGTTTTTTCATCAGAAACAATGGGTAAAGGTATTGCTATCGAACCAATAATTGGTGAGGTTTTATCTCCAGTAGATGGCATAGTCACAGCAATATTTCCAACAAAACATGCTATTGGAATTACATCTGATGGGGGAGTGGAGATATTAATTCATGTTGGAATAAATACGGTTCAACTAGAAGGAAAATACTTTACACAAATAGTTAAGCAAGGAGCCAAAGTGAAACAAGGTGACCTATTAGTTAAATTTGATATTAAAAAAATTAAAGAAGCAGGTTATCAGGTTATAACACCTGTTATTATTACAAACACTAATAATTATGTAGATATTTTAGCAAATAACAAAAAACAAATTAAAAATGGTGAGATTTTATTAACTATTGTATAATTAATAAAAGAAATTAACAAACAAAATTAGTGCATTTCCAATAGGAGGAATTAATAATGAAAAATAATACAGATAGATTTCCAAAAGGGTTTTTATGGGGTGGGGCTGTTGCTGCTAACCAATGTGAGGGAGCATATAATGAAGACGGTAAGGGTTTATCAACACAGGATATAGCGTCAAAAGGGATCACAGGTAAAATTACGCAAGAACCAACAGATGATAATATGAAATTAATAGGTATCGATTTTTACCATAGATATAAAGAAGACATAAAGTTGTTTGCAGAAATGGGTTTTAAAACATTTAGAACATCTATTGCATGGTCTAGAATATTTCCAAATGGTGATGATAATCAGCCAAATGAGAAAGGATTACAATTCTATGATGATTTATTTGATGAATGTTTAAAATATGGAATGGAGCCGCTTGTTACAATTTCACATTATGAGACTCCGCTTGCTCTTTCCAAGAATTATGATGGATGGGTAAACCGCAAGTTAATAGGTTTTTTCGAGAACTATTGTAAAGTGATTTTTGATAGATATAAGGGTAAGGTTAAATATTGGCTTACATTTAATGAGATTAATTCAGTACTACATCAACCATATATGAGTGGTGGTATATTTACAGATAAAGAAAAATTAACAAAACAAGATTTATATCAAGCGATTCATCATGAATTAGTAGCAAGTGCGCTTGCAGTTAAAATTGGCCATGAAATCATGCCTGGTGCAAAAATCGGATGTATGATTCTTGGTGTACCAAATTACCCATTAACCCCAAATCCAAGCGATGTAATTCAGGCAATGAAACAGGATAGAGAAAACTTGTATTTTGCAGATGTTCATGTAAGGGGATCATATCCTAAATATATGGATAGATATTTTAAGGATAATAATATTAAAATTCAAATGGAAGCAGGAGACGAAGAGATACTTAAAAATACAGTAGATTTTGTTTCATTTAGTTACTATATGAGTTCTTGTGCAACAGCTGATAAGGAAAAAGAAAAGGGCGCAAGTGGAAACATAATTTCAGGAGTACCAAATCCATATTTAGAATCTTCACAGTGGGGATGGCAAATAGATCCACAAGGATTAAGGTACATTCTTAATCTTTACTATGACCGTTACCAAAAACCACTATTCATTGTTGAAAATGGATTAGGGGCTATTGATGAATTAGTAATTGGGTCAGATGGAAATAAAACAGTAAATGATGATTATAGAATTAAATATCTAAATGATCATTTGGTTCAAGTAGCTGAGGCAATTGACGACGGAGTGGATATAATGGGGTACACTTCCTGGGGATGTATTGACCTTGTTAGTGCATCAACAGCAGAACTTAAAAAACGTTATGGTTTCATATATGTGGACCGTAATGATGATGGATCAGGAAGTCTTGAAAGATATAAGAAAAAAAGCTTTGATTGGTATAAAGAAGTAATAAGAACAAATGGAAAAAGCTTAATATAAGGTGCAAGTTTTACCTCTTAATATAATAAAAAATTACAGGTTGAGTAAAATCAAACTGTAATTTTTTTTATTAAATAATATGAAAGATTTTGAGTAATATAATTACGACAACAATTCCACCAATTAATGATAACATATAATTTACACTCCTTTTTTATCAAATCAATGTTCACGATATATGATTTACGACTATTGTATGTAATTAAACATAAATAATACATATGCTGATATTAAATATATAAGGAAGCCACTTTATAAGAGTTGAAATATCAAATAGTAAAAGACTATAATTAGATATTAAAATAGATTAAACAAAAAAGACACTGGAGAAAAAAATTCTACAGTGTCTTTTTATAGCTTCTTCTATTAATTTTGTATTTTCTGTCTTATTCTAAAATAACCTTATATTCCCTAAGCCAAATATCTACTTGGACTAGATAAGCAAGGAGTTGTGGACCTGTCATAAGTTGACCATACCAAGGTTTTCCATATGATTTGCCACCTGAATCGACTATTTCCTGAACATATTTTTTGTCTATGAGTTGTAGAATAGGTGAGGATTTATCATTTATTATGCCATTCATTAGCTTTTGAACCGCTATAGTATAGCCTGGGTTATGGGTTTTTGGATATGGACTTTTTTTCCGCCAAAGCACATCATCTGGAAGCAGTCCTGTAAGAGCTTGACGTAGAACTCCTTTTTCACGATCTTTATAATATTTCATATCCATAGGAATATTATAGGCATATTCTACAAGTCTTTGGTCTGCAAAAGGAACTCTTACCTCCAGGCCGCTAGCCATACTCATTCTATCTTTTCTTGTAAGCAGGGTTATCATGAACCATTTTATATTTAAATAGAATAATTCTCTCATTCTATGCTCTCTCGGACTTTCACCAGGAAGCCCTGGAACATTACGAAGACTTTCATCATATTTTTCTTGAACATATTCCTCTAACGGAAGATTTTGAAGGTCTGGAGACAATATACTTTTTCTATCGCGTACATTTTTAGACCAAGGAAAGGTGGTTGCATTTATATCTTCTTCTCTCCTAAACCATGGGTAGCCACCGAAGAGCTCATCTGCGCACTCACCGGATAATGCAACTGTAGACTTTTTTCTTACCTCTTTGCAAAATAGATATAATGAGGAATCTACGTCAGCCATACCTGGCAAATCAGTAGCAACAACTGCATCTTTAAGATATGATGTTAGCTCAGGTGTATCAATTAGTATATCGTGATGATCTGATCCAATATAGTCTACCATTTTATAAATCCAGTCTGCATCTGTGTTTGGTTGAAATTCCGTAGGTTTAAAAAACTTTTTATTATCAACATAATCTATAGAATAAGTGTTTAAGTTTGGTAAATTATTCTTTTTGAAGTAGGTGGAGGCTACTGCTGAAATTATACTTGAGTCAAGTCCACCAGATAAAAATGTACACACTGGAACATCAGCAACAAGCTGCCTTTCTATTGAATCTACTAGCAAGGAACGTACATGTTCTGCAGTTGTAGCTAAATTCTCATCATGAGCTTTAGCGGTAAGTTTCCAATATTCTTTAGTTTTAATGCCATCTTTACTATAAACCAAGCTAAATGATGGTGGTAATTCTTTTATATTTTTAAATATTCCACTACCAAGAGGTCTTGCAGGCCCAAAGCCAAAGAGTTCAGTAAGCCCTTGTTTATCAAGAATTGGTTCTACCAATGGATGAGCTAAAAGAGTTTTTATTTCAGATCCAAAGATTAAGGAATCATCTTTTATTGTATAAAATAGAGGTTTAACTCCTAGGGGATCCCGTGCTAAAAATAGTGTTTGATGCTGCTCATTCCAAACTCCAAAAGCATAAATGCCATTTATATGTTTAACGCATTCTTCGCCCCAAAAGATATAGGCGACTAAAAGAACCTCTGTGTCAGAGTATGAAGAAAAACTAAATCCATTTTCTTTTAATACTTTTCTTACTTCTTCGGTATTATATAACTCACCATTATAAACAATGGTATAGGTATTATTTCCAATTGTTTTTGTCATTGGTTGCGCTCCACCTTCAGGGTCAACAACCACAAGACGTCTATGACCTAAAATAGCATGTTTTGAAAAATGAAAACCACTAGCATCAGGTCCTCTTTTTTTTAAGGTGTCAGTCATTTTAAAAAGAATTCTATCATCTTTTTCAATATTTGCATATAAATTTATCCATCCTGCAATGCCACACATTTTATCATCTCCTAAAATTAAATAACAGTGTCATATATATGTTATGTAAATCAAATTAAATGGTGTATAAAAACATACATATTAAAATTTAGCTATCTTCTAAATAATATTAAATAGACAGAGGGATTAGTAGCGAAATATATAAATAGTATAGATATATACATATTTTAAAAAATCATCTGTAATTAGTACTTGTGATTATAAACATACTGTGATAAACTAATAAACAATTAAATAAATAAACTACCTAGGGTAGAGGTGCTGTGTCTATTAGTACTTATTCGGAGCAGGCATGCTAAGATGGATAAGAAAAGGAGTTATGGCCGAAGAAAATATATTTGGTAAAGTTATTTTCTGGTTTTATACATAATATGTGTAAAGTTGTCACTGATTTGTCAGTGGAGAGCTACAAGGTACACGAAGTTTGTATGAAAAAATATTTTATGCAGCAAAGGTGTTCCTTTGCTGCATTGTTTTTTTTTGCTGAGATGTAAAAACATTTCTAGAGAAAATTTTAAAAATATTAGCAGTTTATTTAAAATAAATTAAAGTTCTAAATTTTATTAGGAGTGAATGCAGCTCCGCAGGAGATGATTTGATTATGGCAGTAGTTGTTCAAAAATATGGAGGTTCATCTGTAGGTACTACAGAGAAAATTAAAGGAATTGCACAAAGCATAGTAAAGAGAAAAAACAAGGATACTGATTTAGTTATAGTAGTATCTGCTATGGGAGATACTACAGATGAATTATTGGCGCTATCAAAAGGGATAGGAGAAGAACCGGATAAAAGAGAATTAGATGCATTACTCTCAACAGGAGAAATAATTTCAAGTGCATTATTAGCTATGGCAATTAAAGACCTTGGATATGATGCCATAAGTTATACTGCATACCAAATTGGAATTAAGACTAGTGGACAATATGGTAAAGCATTGATTGAAGATATACATGGTAATAAGGTTAAAAAGAGCTTGAAAGAGGGTAAAATTGTAATAGTTGCAGGTTTCCAAGGAATAAATGGAGAAGGTGACATTACAACCTTAGGTAGAGGTGGATCTGATACCACAGCCGTTGCATTGGCTGTAAAGCTTAATGGCAGATGTGAAATATATACTGATGTTTCTGGAATTTATAGTGTAGATCCTAGATCATACAGTGATGCTAAAAAATTAGATGAAATAGAATATGAGGAGATGCTTGAGCTAGCAAGTCTAGGAGCTCAAATAATGCATTCAAGGTCAATAGAACTTGCTCAAAAATATAGTATACCTATATATGTAGGCCTGAGTGATAGTGATATTAAAGGAACTGTAATTAAGGAGGTAAAAAATATGAATATGGAAAGTAAACCAGTAACAGGAATAGCAACTAATGATGACGATGTGGAAGTGACCCTTAAGAATATACCCAAAGGTGTGAATATATTGTCCACCATATTTGAAGCTATAGGAAGCAAAAGAGTTAATATAGATATGATAAGTCAATCATCACCGGTAGATGAAATGGTAAGTGTATCATTTACAATTCCTAAAGAAAGTTTAAAGGAAAGCCTAGAAATTATAGATAAATTAACACCAGTAGATAATAAAGTAATAGTTGATGAGGACATAACTAAATTTTCCATGGTGGGTCTAGGCATGAAAACAACCTCTGGAGTAGCAGCTAGAATGTTTAGGGTTTTTAATAAAAATGATATTGAAATTAAAATGATTACTACATCGGAAATAAGGATTACCTGTGCTATTAAAACTTCAGACAAACTAAAGGCAATCAAGGTTGTTGCAAAGGAATTTGATTTATAAGCAAGGCTCAATAGAAGGAGGGATTTATGTGAGATTTTTTGGTAATATAAAGAATGAAAATAATATATTAAGTATTGCAGGTGTTAGTGCTCAGGTTCTTGCTAAGGAATACGGTACCCCTCTTTATATAATGGATGAACAACTAATACGAGATAATTGTAGAAGGTTCTATAAATCTTTTAAAGCAGAAGGGGAACATAATAAAGTAGCTTATGCTGGAAAAGCATTTTTAACTATTGCTATGTGTGAAATTATAAAAAATGAAGGTTTATATTTAGATGTAGTTTCTGGAGGAGAATTGTATACTGCGTGTAAGGCCGATTTTCCACTTGGAAAGGTATATTTTCATGGTAATAATAAAACAATAGATGAAATTGAAATGGCAATAACACTTGGAGTAGGTACTTTTGTGGTAGATAATCTTCACGAAATGGAGATAATAGATGAAAAAGCAAAGAAAAAAGGCATTATGCAACGAGTTATTCTTAGGGTAACTCCAGGAATAGAGGCTCATACTCATGATTATATAAAAACTGGACAAATTGATTCAAAGTTCGGATTTACAATATTAAATAATGAGTTAGAACAAGTTATAAGGACTGCTTTGAGTCTGGAAAATATAAAACTTGCAGGACTTCATTGCCATATAGGGTCTCAAATTTTTGAATTAGAACCTTATAGAGAGGCTGTGCACATAATGACATCTTTAATTAAAAATATCAAAGAAAAATTTAATTATGATATAGAAGAATTAGATTTAGGCGGGGGTTTTGGTGTTTATTATGACATAGGTGATGAACCCAAAGAAATAGAGGAGTTTTGCTCTGCAATAATTGAGGAAGCTAAAATTAAGTGTAAAGAATTTGGAATAAACTATCCTATTCTTGTTATAGAGCCAGGGAGGTCTATTGTAGCTAATGCAGGAATCACATTATACACTGTAGGAGCTATAAAGGATATACCAGAGGTTAGAAAATATGTGGCAGTGGATGGCGGAATGACAGATAATATAAGACCGGCCTTATATAATGCACAATATCAATGCGTACTGGCAAATAAAATAAGTGGCCCATGTACGGAAGTAGTCACAATAGCAGGTAAGTGTTGTGAAAGTGGAGATATATTACTCGAAGGTGTAAAACTACCAATGGTAAATAGCGGAGACCTTATGGCTGTGCTTTCAACTGGGGCTTATGGATATTCAATGAGTAGTAATTATAATAAAATACCTAAGGCACCAGTAGTTTTAGTAAATGATGGTAGCCATAAACTTATATGTAAAAGACAAACTTATCAAGACATGATTAGCAATGAAGTATGTTTATAAGTAATAAGAGTATCTAAATTCTCCTGCGTGCCTTGCAATATGAGCTCGAAACGTGAAATTTCATTAAGAAATTCTATTCTTTTGCTCATGTGAAATTCTCTACCGTTCACACTCGACGTCCTGTCTCGGGTTCACTAGACTGCCGTCCTGGCAGTCTTACGAGAATTTTACATTTGCAAAACAAGAATTTTTAAATTGAATTTCAATAGTTTCTTCGCCTCGTATTGCAAGTCATTCCGGAAAAACTTCATACTTACTTTTTTAAGCAGTATTCCGGATCTTTGTGGCAGGCATATGAAAATTTTATATTGGCAAAAGAAGAATTTCTAAATGCAATTTCAATGTTTTTTCGCTTCTTGTTGCAAGTCTCTATTGAGAAAGTTTATACAATCATGTATTTGCACTAATATGTATTGGAAAGAGAAGAAGAAGAAAAGATTGAGAGCTCTCAATAATCCTTCCCAAAAGTCTTTTAGCCGGCAGGCTGCCAATTGCTACATGGTAAATAGTTTTAGAAAATAAAATTGGGAAGCAAAATGAGAAATCTTAATAATGCTTATCCAAAGTTTTTTAGCCGGTAGGCTGCTAATTGATAGATAATAAATATATTTAATAGTTATGTTGAAAATATCACAATTTTTAAGGGAAGACAAATTGATATGCTCCCCTTATTGACAGGGAGCAGTTCAAATGTCTTCCCTTAATTTACTTTATATGAATTTTGAGACCTAAATATTAAGGCCCAAAAATTAAAGTTCCTAAAGTCCAATATAAAAAAGGGAGCGTTATTAGTATACCATTGAAAATGATACTTAATTTTCCAAGTTTATTAGGCGTAGTTTTCATTGATAAAATCCCAAATAAAATTCCTATTGGACAGATTAAAGGCGCCAACATTAAAGGCATACCTTCTAATTTTTGATATTGGGTTATTTCAAAGAACCAATTCAATATGAGTATAAAAATAATTAAAGCTATTGTGAAAGAAATAATACCTAATGTATTTCTAGAGCTTTTAATGGAAGATTTAATCTTCATAATTCTCGCCACCTTATATAATTATATATAAATTGCTTTTCTTATGATTTTAGATCATTTTTTATCAAGAATACCCCCCCTCCCTCCTATTTAATTAACAACTCAGTTAATGATTATTCAAATTATTTCATCATTATTTAATTAAGGATTAGAAGATTTTCTTCTGTAAAGGGTATTGTGTATATATTAAGAATATTATACCATTATTTTCATTTTATGTGTATTTATTAAATTAAAATCCTGAGTATAATTTAAATCATTAATTCTAAACATATATTTTAAGCCCAATTATATCATTAATTCAGATTATATAGAAATATTATGAAATTTTTTGATATAATGGTGAAAGGAATAAGAGAGGTGTTTATTCAAAGCAGACTTAATTGGAGGAATATATATGAATAAAGAATTAAAATTTGCTCAAAATCTTATTGATTTTATTTATGATAGTCCAACAGCTTTCCATGCTGTAGGAAAGGTTAAAGAAGACTTATGTAAAGCAAACTTTTTAGAAATTAAAGAAGAAGAAAAGTGGAATATTAAAAAAGGTGGAAAATACTTTGTGACTAAAAATGACTCTGCATTAATAGCCTTTGTGGTTGGAAAGGGAGAAACTGCGGAAAATGGATTTAAAATTATTGCGGCTCATACTGATTCGCCTAGTTTTAGAATTAAACCAAAACCAGAAATAGTAGTAGATAACATATATGTAAGATTAAACACAGAAGTTTATGGGGGACCTATATTAAATACCTGGATGGATAGACCACTAGCTGTAGCTGGGAGGGTAACTTTAAGAGGTGAAAATATTTTATATCCAGAAACTAGGCTAGTGAATATTAAAAAACCTATAATGATAATTCCTAATTTGGCTATTCACATGAATAAAGAGATAAATACTGGAATTGAATTAAATAAACAAAAGGATACATTGCCACTTTTATCAATGGTAAACGAAGAATTAGAAAAAAATAATTATCTTATAAGTGCTATTGCAAAAGAACTATCTGTAGACCTTAAACAAATCATAGACTTTGATTTATTCCTTTATGAATACGAAAAGGGATCAATTATCGGTTTAAATAATGAATTTATTTCAAGTTCAAGATTAGATGACTTAGCTATGGTACATGCAGGAATAAGGGCATTATGTAAAGCTCCTGCTGTGGAGGCTACAAATGTAATGGTTTGTTTTGATAATGAAGAGGTAGGAAGTGCAACAAAGCAGGGTGCTGATTCAAATATGCTACTTAATATATTAGAGCGAATTACAATATCTTTAGATAAAAACCGGGAGGATTTTTTAAGAGCTATTTCTAAATCCTTTATAATATCTGCAGATAATGCACATGCGCTTCATCCTAATAGTCCGGAAAAAAATGATCCAACCAATAAGCCTTATATGAATAAAGGTCCAGTTATAAAAATAAGTGCCAATCAAAGTTACACAACTGACAGTAATTCTGATGCTGTTTATGAATTAGTTTGCGAAAAAGCAGGAGTGCCAGTGCAAAAATTTGTTAATCGTTCCGATGCCCGTGGTGGATCAACTATAGGACCAATATCTTCAACTCATCTAAACATACGCTCAGTAGATATGGGAAGCCCAACTCTAGCTATGCATTCTATTAGGGAATTAGGTGGAGTAATGGACCATTTTTATGTAACAAAATCCTTTGAAGAATTTTATAAAATTTAATATTAATAGAACTAAGCCGTAAACAAATAAAAAACCTCACATTAATTAGTTGTGAGGTTTTTGTTATTTTTACTAATAATTAAACAGTTAGTTGGAGATAATAATTTCATCTAGTTCTAAAAACTTACAAATATTATTAACAAAAAGTGTTAAAGGGGTGTTTATAATGTCATATGTTACATTAGGGGCAATAGTCGTGATAGGTATTTTAATTTACATAGTGGTGAGAAAAAATCTAAATCATTACGAAGAAGAAAATTTATTAAAAGATGTGCCATCCATAAATGTGAATAAAGAAGATTTAGAAAAACATGCCTTTGAAATAGCACGCCATTACTCTGATGTCAAAAATACTAATTGCAAGAAAAAGCTTATTAGTAATTTGGATAGAAGTTATGAAATAATTTTAAACGGTTATGAGAATATAGATAAAGAGGGTAAAGATAAAAAAGAGGTATTACCTGCTGCAGAATGGCTTATTGATAATCTCTACTTGATAGAGAAAGAGTATAAGAGCATAAAATATAATATGCCACAAACATATTATAAAGACTTACCGGTAATATGCAAAGGAGTAATGAAGGGATATCCAAGAGTTTATCATATTGTAATTGAAATAGTATCTCACACTGATGGGAGAATGGATGAAGCAATTATATCAAACTTTATTAGCGCGTACCAAAAGAACACCATACTAACGTCTGGTGAACTTTGGGCAATTCCTATAATGCTGAAAATAGCATTAATTCAAAATATTAGTAAGATAACAGAAAAAGTTATTAAAGCGGAGCTGGATAAAAAAGAAGCCGAATTAGTTGCTGAGCGGTTAATTAATGCTTATGCAGAAAGCAGGATTAGTACAGAGATATCATTATTAAATAGTCAAAAGTATACATTTAATTTTCATTTTACAGAAAAATTATTAAAATTGTTAAGAGATAATGGTATTGACTCTAAAGAAATATATGATTTTATAGATGAAAAGCTTGTAGCACAGGAAACAAGTTCTGAAAAAATTATAGCTCTAGAACATCAAATAGAAGCTAATTTTGAAATATCTATGGCAAATTCTATTAATAGTATAAGAGTCATTGAAGGTTTAAATTGGAAAAAATATTATGAGAAATTAAGTCCTGTAGAGAATATTTTGCGAGATGATCCATCATGTATTTATGGAGAAATGGATTTTGAATCTAGAGATAAATATAGACATATAATAGAAGAAATATCTAAACATACAAGACTTCCAGAGTCCTATATAGCAAAAAAAGCTATTGAATGTTGTAAAGAAAGTAAGGACTTAGAAAATAAGACTTTTAAAAAGCATGTAGGATATTATTTGATAGATGATGGTCAAGAGGAATTAAAAGAAAAAATAGGATATAAAAACACTGGTATACAAGACATTAAAAGCAATATAAAAAAAAATATAGAAAATTATTATATAGGTACTATTATTACGTTTACCATGTTAATAGTATATCTAATTATTTCCAGTAGTCTATTAAATGATAATGATAAAGATTTATGGAGATATGTTCTAGCCGTAATTGTTATATTAGTGCCTTGTAGCGAAATAGTAATATCAATTTTCAACTGGAGTGTAAGCCTTCTTAGTACCACCTCATTTATACCTAAAATAGAGTTTAAAGAAGTAATACCGGAAGAATATAGTACGGTTGTAGTAATTCCAACTTTATTAAATAATACTAGTAAGGTAGTGGAATTAATAAATGACTTAGAAGTATATTATTTAGCTAACGCTCAAAAAAACTTGTATTTTGCATTACTCGGGGACTTTAAGGATAGTGATACGCAAGAGGAACAAGAAGATAGAGCTATAGTTGATGTTGGGCTTTTAGAAATAGAAAAATTAAATAAAAAATATTGTAGTTCTGAAAAAAAGATATTTTTCTTTTTAAATAGAGTAAGACAGTACAATAAAAAAGAAAACAAGTGGATTGGTTTCGAGAGAAAACGTGGAAAACTTATGGAGTTTAATGAGTTTTTAAGAGGCAACGATAATACTAGTTACAATACAATAAGCACAAATGCTAAGCAACTAAGAAAGGTAAAATATGTTATTACATTAGATGCAGACACAAAACTTCCTAGGGACTCTGCCAAAAAATTAATTGGTGCTATGGCACATCCATTAAATAATGCTGTTATAAATAATAGTAAAAAGAAAGTGGATAGAGGTTATGGGTTAATGCAACCGAGAATAGGAGTGTCTATTCTTAGCGCAAACAAAACACTATTTTCAAAAATATTTTCTGGTGAAACAGGTATAGACATTTATACTACTGCAGTGTCTGATGTATATCAGGATTTATTTGGAGAAGGAATTTTTACTGGAAAAGGGATTTATAATGTAGATGTTTTTAATTATATGTTAAAAGGAGAAATACCTGAAAATACTGTGTTAAGTCATGATTTGTTAGAGGGGTCATATGTTAGGACCGCATTAGTTACGGATGTGGAATTTATAGATGGATACCCAGCTTATTACAATTCTAGTTCAATGAGATTACACAGGTGGACTAGGGGAGATTGGCAATTGTTGCCTTGGATTATGAAGGCTTCACCAATAAATAAAATATCTAGATGGAAAATATTTGATAATTTAAGAAGAAGCTTATTATCACCTTCAATTACAATATTGATAATACTTGCCTTAGGTGGGATATTGCCTGACGGTACAGATAAATGGGTTATTGCAGCCTTTGTTGCAATTTTAGCACCTATACTATTTGATGTATCAGAAGCTGTAGTTTCTCCGTCTATTGGAATAAGTTTATCAGGCAAGATTCAAAATGGTAAAATGGCAATAGAACAAGTATTTTTGATTATTTGCTTTATACCTTATCAAGCATATATGATGCTTGATGCTATAATTAGAACCTTATATAGGGTAATAGTAAGTAAGAAAAATTTATTAGAGTGGCAGACAGCAGCAGATGTTGAGGTAAAGCTAGGGAAAAGACTTAAAGATTTTATAGCTTCTATGTGGATTGGCAGTGCAGTTTCACTATTAATTTTGTTTCTAGCATTTAATTCAAGTATGAGTATTGGGTTTCTTAGTATTCCTTCTTGTATACTTTGGTTTTTAAGTCCACTAATTGCATATGGTATAAGTCGAGATAGGAGCTTAGAAACATTTGAAATAAAGGAAGAAGAAAAGATTTTTTTAAGAAAGTTAAGTAGGAAAACATGGGCATATTTTGAGGATTTTGTAGATGATGAAAATAATTGGCTCGGTCCAGATAACTACCAAGAAGACCCGCCTAATGGATTAGCTCACAGAACTTCACCAACAAATATGGGCATGGAATTAACGTCCAATATTGTTGCTTACGATTTGGGATATATAGGGATTATAGAGGTGACACACAGAATAGAGAAGATTATAACATCAATGGAAGATATGGATACATACAATGGTCATTTTTATAATTGGTATGATACTAAAACTAAAACTCCACTTTATCCTAGATATGTATCTACTGTAGATAGTGGAAATTTAGTTGGTTACCTTTGGGTAGTTTCCCAAGCATTAGATGAGTATTTAACTTATCCAATATTTAGCCTTTCTAAAGTAAAGGGTTTGCAAGATGTATTAAGGCTGGCTAGTGAAGAAACGGAAAATTATAAAGAAGTAAAAGAATTATATTCTGGAGTTATGCGTGACATGGAGAATATAACAGATTTTAACTCTTGGAAAACGATGATAATAAGTTTATCATCAATAGTTGCTAAAGTGGAAGAAATCGGATTAGATAAGAAATTTTATTGGAATAAAAAACTCAAAGGTGATGTGGGTAGATTCTTAGAGGAAATAAATGAATTTTTTCCTTGGTCTGATTATGTTAGTAAAAAAAGCTTTAATTTAGAAATTAGTAATTCTTTACGAGGTCTATTGGAAACTGCAGCAATAAATCATATTCCAGAGAAAATAAATGAAATATTAAATGTGATAAAAAATGATTTAAAAAGTGATGAAACTTTAGCAAAGTTGAAAATTTTGTTGAAACATACAAAAGAAAAAGCTCAAATGATCATTAAGACCATAGAGAGTTTAAAAGAAAGAATAAACGTTATGGCAGAAGCTACTGATTTTAAAATGTTATATGATGAAGACAGAGAACTTCTTAAAATCGGATATGACGTTGAGAGTGATAGTCTAGGTAGGAGTTATTATGATTTATTAGCCTCTGAGTCAAGGCAGGCTAGCTTTGTGGCCATAGCAAAAGGGGATGTTCCTAAAAAACACTGGTTTAAGCTTGGTAGGTCTATGACTATTATGGGAAAAAGTAAGGGACTAGTATCTTGGAGTGGAACCATGTTTGAATATATGATGCCCTTACTTATAATGAGAAATTATCCAGGGACAATGCTTGATGAAACTTACAAAGCAGTAATTGGGGCTCAGAAAAAATATTGTTATGAGCGAGGGGTACCTTTTGGAATCTCTGAATCTGCATTTTATAATTTCGATTTAAATTCAAATTACCAGTACAAGGCATTTGGAGTAGCTGGAGTAGGGTTAAAGTCAGGACTTGAAAATGAATTGGTTATTGCACCATATTCTACTGTTATGGCACTTCAAACTGATTTTAGAGGAGCATATGATAATCTACTGAAACTTACTGCGCAAGGACTTGGTGGAACTTACGGTTTTTATGAAGCTGTAGATTATACTAAAAGCAGAATGTCTAAAGATGAGCCTAAGGCCATTATTAAGTGTTTTATGATTCATCATGAAGGAATGAGCTTAATGGCTTTAGATAATGTATTGCTAAATAATATTCTTCAAAAAAGATTTCATGCTTTGCCAAAGGTCAAAGCTACGGAACTATTACTTCAAGAGAAAATTTCTAAGAGAGTTGTGTATGATAGAAAATATAACTTTAATTTATCAGGTACTGCTACAGGAAAACAAAAGATTATAGTTAGAAAATACACTACGGCGAAAACTGAAACACCAGAAACACATTTAATTTCTAATGGAAGTTATTCGTTAATGATTTCTAACAGTGGAGCAGGATATGCTCTGCGAGATAAAACTATGATTTATAGATGGAAGGAAGATGTAACAAAAGACAATACAGGCATGTTTGTGTATATCAAGGATGTGGATGAAAATGAATACTTTAGTGCAGCTTATGAACCTTGTGAAAAAGTAGCTGACAGGTATGAAGTAACCTTTTCATTAGACAAAGCAGAATTTACAAGGAGTGATAGTAATATTACTACCCGAATGGAAATTACTGTGTCAACAGAAGATGACTCAGAGGTAAGAAGATTATCCCTTACAAATAATACCGCTGTGAGCAAATATTTAGAGATAACAAGCTATTTAGAAGTAACATTAGCTCATTATGATGCAGATATTGTTCATCCTGCTTTTGGCAATCTATTTGTAAAAACAGAATATGTGGATAATCCTAGCTGCATCCTGGCAACAAGAAGACCAAGGGCTAAGGGAGGTAAACAACCTTGGATTATGCAGACTGTTGCAATAGAAGGAAATACCATGGGAACTATTCAATATGAGACAAGCAGAGCTAATTTCATAGGGCGTGGAGAAAATACAACCCATCCTATAAGTATGAAACCTGGCTCAACTTTATCTAATACTGTTGGAGCAGTGCTCGATCCTATAGTGAGTGTGAGAAGAAAGGTTAAGATAAAACCTGGTGAAACCTGTATTATAGCATTCACTACTTCAATAGCTAATAGTAAAGAGGAAGTAATAAGTTTAGCTAAAAAATACAGTGAGTTTCATAATATAAACAGGGTTTTTGAATTAGCATGGAGTCAAACTCAGGTAGATATGAAATATTTAGGTATAAAATCCACTCAAGCAAATTTATATCAGGTTATGGCTTCCAAAATTTTATTCCTAAATTCTACGTTTAAACAAAGAGGAGAATATATAGTAAATGTTAAAAAGAGCCAATTTACCCTTTGGGGATATGGTATTTCAGGAGATTTACCTATAATTCTTCTAATAATACGCGAGAGTAAAGATAAAGACCTAGTTCGCCAACTTTTAAACGCCCATGAGTATTTAAGTCTTAAAGGGCTAACAATTGACTTGGTTATAATAAATCTTCAAAAGACATCATATGATCAGCCGCTACAAACTGATATTAAGGATTTAGTAGGCAGTAGCCACTTAAGAGATAAGGAAAATAAACCTGGGGGCTTCTTCATACTTAATAAGGCAACTATCAATGATGAAGATATAGAACTCTTGATAGCCATAGCTAGATTAGTTATAGATTCCTCCAAAGGTCTGCTTGTGTCTCAAATTCAGAATAAAAACAGCAAAGTAGAAAAACAACCATTATTGCAAACTGTAGAAAATAAATTAAAATTTAAAGGTCACAAGTTTAAATTGGAGCCATTAGAATATTTTAATGATTTAGGAGGCTTTAACGTAGAAGGTGAAAACTATACTATTCTACTAAAAGATTTTAATAATACTCCAGCGCCCTGGATAAATGTAATTTCTAATGGCGATTTTGGATTCCATGTATCAGAATGTGGATCAGCTTATACGTGGTATCAAAACAGCCGTGAAAACAAAATAACTACTTGGTCCAATGATTGGGTAAGCGATGAATGCTCAGAAGCTATATACTTGAGAGATGAAACTTTTGGTAATGTATGGAGCATTACGCCTAAACCTATAAGAGATGGGGGAGAATACTTAATTGAGCATGGATTTGGATATTCAAGTTTTAAACATGAGGCATGTGGAATTATGGGTGAAGTAACAATGTTTGTTCCCATGGGTCATAACGTGAAGTTATGCAAAATAAAACTGAAGAATAATAGTGAAATAGCTCGCGATTTAAGTATAACTTATTATGCAGAACTTGTAATGGGAGTTGTACGAGAGCACACCGCGCAGCACATTGTTACTTACTTGAATGAAGAAAATGAATATATATATGCTACAAATTCTTATAACCATAGTTTTGGTAAACTCAATGCTTTCTTGAAATTAGTTGGAGGTGCAGATCAAAGTTTTACTGGCAACAGAAGCGAATTTTTAGGCAGAGGAGGAAGCGTTGAGGACCCTGAGGTGCTAAAGAGAATAAGACTTTCAAATAGTGTAGGAGCTGGACTAGATCCATGTCTTGCAGTTACTTCAAAAATTCATATAGATCCTAACACGGAAATTGAATTAATAGCAATGCTCGGTGAAGATGAGAATATAGAGGAAATTGCTAACATTATAAAGAGATTTTCAGAATATGACAGAGTGGAGCTTGAATTAGAGAATGTGAAAAATTACTGGAACAAGTTACTTCATACGGTGCAAGTCAAGACCCCAGATAAGAGTATGGATTTAATGCTTAATGGGTGGCTTATGTATCAAACTGTGGCATGTAGATTATGGTCCAGAACTGCTTTTTATCAATCTGGTGGAGCTTATGGTTTTAGAGATCAGCTTCAAGATGTAATGTCACTAAGCCTCATTGAACCTATTATGACTAGAAAACAAATTATATATAGTGCATCAAGACAATTTGTTGAAGGCGACGTGCAACATTGGTGGCATCCAGTTGTAGACAGTGGAATAAGAACAAGATTCTCTGATGACTTATTATGGTTACCCTATGTCACTATGGATTATATAAAAAATACTGGAGATTTCGATATTCTTAATGAAGAGGCTAAGTATCTAATGGATACGCCACTGGCTGAAGGCGAAGACGAAAGATATAGTATTTCAGGAAAGTCAGATTTCACAGGGAGTATATATGAACACTGCATAAAAGCAATAGACAAAGGACTTAAATTCGGTTCTCATAACATTCCACTAATGGGAAGTGGAGATTGGAATGACGGAATGAGTACCGTAGGTAATAAAGGCATGGGTGAGAGTGTATGGCTTGGATGGTTCTTATATGATATACTTGGAAATTTCGTTGAAGCTTGCTCATATAAAAAAGATGATGAAAGACTTAAAAAATACAAGGAGATGCAGGAATATATAAGGGTAAATTTAGAGGAAAATGCATGGGATGGCAATTGGTATAGGAGAGCTTATTTTGATGATGGCACGCCGCTAGGTTCGTCTCAAAACGAAGAGTGTAAAATTGATTCATTATCTCAATCTTGGGCAGTTATATCAGGAGCTGCAAATAAAGAAAGAGCACAAGAGGCAATGGAGTCATTAGAACGCTACTTAATAAAAGAAGACAATGGAATGATCTTACTTTTAACTCCACCTTTTAACAAATCTACTTTGGAGCCAGGTTATATCAAAGGTTATGTGCCTGGAGTTAGAGAAAATGGTGGTCAATATACGCATGCTGCAACTTGGGTAATCCTTGCCTTTGCTAAACTTCATAAAGAAGATATGGCAGCAAAGCTTTATAACATGATAAACCCCATTAATCATACAAAAACCCTACCTGAGTGCGAGAGATATAAAACGGAACCTTATGTAATGACTGCTGATGTTTATGGAAAAGAACCTCATGTAGGACGAGGAGGGTGGAGTTGGTATACAGGAACCTCAGGATGGATGTATAGAACTGGAATAGAAGCTATTCTAGGATTTAAACTAAAGGATGGTAAAGGGTTCACCATAGAGCCTTGTGTGCCAGAAGAATGGGGTTACTATGAGATAATTTACAAAAAAGAAAAATTTGAATATAATATTGAGATTAAACGCCAGGGAGACAAAGGAATTTGGCTGGATGGTAACTTATGCAACAGTGGATTTGTTCCATTTAGTGATGGAGTGCATAAAGTAGAGGTTATAATATAAAAGATGGGATGACTTATTTAGAAGTCATCCCATCTTTTATAAATATGTGTTTAAAATAACAATTAATCTTCTGTATCCGGAATCTCTTGTCCGCCGTCATAGGTATAGTCAAATTCAACGTTAGAGATATTCATAGAAACTATAGGGTCAGTTACCGGGTTTGGAAGTATAGTAGAATCCGTTTCGGAATAAGAGCGTATTTCTGTGTCATCTAATTCATAAAAATCCCTTTGGTGTGGTACGTATACTTTAGTTTGATCTTCAGACATATTATTACCTCCCTTTATAAATTATAATATATATTTATAACATTTAGTGTTCCACATAAGAGAAAAAAAATGAAGGTAATATTAGTTAAAAATTTGATGAATACAATGAATTGAATAAGCATAAAATATAAAAGTAATAAAAAAATTGTCAAAAAAAGAGGAATTTTTAAAAAGATGTAGAATATATATAATTACTATCAATAAATAACTGTTATAGATTAAAGGATAATAATAAGTATTTATTGAGCTCTAAATTTAAAGGAGGAATATAAATGACAGAATTAAGACAGATCTACAAATGTGAAATATGTGGTAACATAGTTGAGGTTGTTCATAATTCAGGTGGGACTTTAGTCTGTTGTGGACAAAATATGACACTTAAATTAGAGAATACTCAGGATGCAGCAGTAGAAAAACATGTTCCTGTAGTTGAGAAAATAGAAGGTGGAATAAAAGTTAAGGTTGGAGCAGTTGAGCATCCAATGATTGAAGCACATCATATTGAATTTATTGAAGTACACACAGCAAATAAGGTATATAGAAAATTCTTAAAAGCAGGCGAGAAACCAGAAGCAGAATTCAAAATAGAAGAAGAAGTGTTATATGTAAGAGAATACTGCAATTTACATGGACTTTGGAAAGCGTAAAATTCAAATTTTATGTTGACAATTTTATTTAATAGGCATAAAATACTTATAAGATATTTTAAATGTCTTATAATATTATAATCTTTGATGAGAAGCAAGTAAATTTGAAAACAAATTCACAGAGAGTCGTAGTGGGGTATTTACTTTAATGTCCTAAGGTGGAATTACGATAATTATGTTTAAATTGAATGGGTCTCTGAGACTCGGGATGAAATGCAGTAGTCCTTGACGTAAGCCTTACGTTACAAAGGTAGGATATGAATGTATCTGTTTGAGTAGAAGCTTTAATGAAGCTTCTAAGTATTAGGTGGTACCGTGTAAATACGTCCTATGGATTTATCCATAGGGCTTTTTTTATATTTAAGGAGATGATTATTTTGGAAAATAATAAAAAAGTGATATTTAGTGGGATTCAACCTTCGGGTGAATTAACACTAGGAAATTATTTAGGAGCTATAAAAAACTGGGTTAAATTACAAGAAGAATATGAATGTTATTTCTGTGTGGTGGATTTACATGCCATCACAGTAAAGCAAGAACCAAAGGATCTTCGACGAAGAACCTTAGAAATGTTAGCTATTTATTTAGCTTCAGGGATTGATCCTGAGAAAAACACTATGTTTATTCAATCACATGTGTCTGCACATAGTGAAGCTGCTTGGCTTTTAACTTGTTCTACTTACATGGGAGAATTAAGCAGAATGACCCAATTTAAAGAGAAATCTAAAAATAGTGAAAGTGTAGGAGCAGGATTATTGACATATCCAGTCCTAATGGCAGCAGACATTTTATTATATCAAACTAATTTAGTGCCTGTAGGAAAAGATCAAACTCAACATCTTGAAATTGCAAGAGATATAGCTGAAAGATTTAATAAAACGTATAGTGATACGTTCGTAATACCTGAACCATATATAGGCAAATCAGGAGCTAAGGTAATGGACTTACAAGAACCAACTAAGAAAATGTCTAAATCAGGAGAGAATATAAATGGATTCATTTTAATAATGGACCCACCTGAAGTTATAAGAAAAAAAATAAATAGGGCAGTTACAGATAGCTTAGGAGTTGTTAAGTATAATGATGAACAATTAGGCGTTAAGAATTTAATGACCATACTAATGGCTATAACCAATATGTCTGTAGAAGAAATAGAAGAAAAATATGAAGGCTTAGGTTATTCTCAATTTAAAAAAGATGTAGCAGAGGCAATAGTTGCAGAACTTGAACCAATACAGATTAAGATTAAGGAATACACTGGTAAAAAAGCTTATTTAGAGGAAATTTATAAAAAAGGTTCTGAGAAGGCTAACTATGTTGCTAATAAAACGTTAAGGAAAATGCAAAAGAAAATAGGATTTATACCTAGGTAATAGGGTATAACATTCTCCTGCGCACTTTGCAATATGAGCTCGAAACGTGAAATTTCATTAAGGAATTCTAATCTTTTGCTCCAATAAAATTCTCTGGCGCTCACACTCGACTTCCTGTCTCGGGTTCGCTAGCTTCCACGTCCTGTGGAAGCTCACGAGAATTTTATTTACGCAAAAGAAGAATTGCTAAATGAAATTTCAATGTTTCTTCGCTTCTTATTGCAAAGCACTTCGGAGAAATTGTACATTATTATTAATGGTGCCCTAAGGGCGAGTGCAAGTGCAAGGTCCAATGAAGGTGAAACATGGAAATTTAATTATTCTGCGATTCTTATTGTAAGTGACAATATAGAAATTCCATATTATTATGTACTTACATTAAGATACATTTGAGATGAACATTAAATCAAAAATAGGAATTCTCGATGATTTTCACCCAAAATTATTTTTGCGGTAGGCTGAGTATTTGATACATAATAAATAGTTTTAGAATATATAATTAGCAAAATACTCCGGAGAAATTATATGCTTATTATTAATGGAGACTTGCGGGTAGCTTAGGGAAAAATCAATAATCTCCACCCTAAAGTTTTTTAGCCGGTAGGGATAGGTCTTTGCTAAATAACAAACCAAATCTGCAACTTTACAATTTACATTTAGTACACTAATGTATAAAAAAGATATAATTGTTGATAAGAATTTTGCTGGTAATCAATTAATAGGCAAACAACATTATTAAATTTTGAAAGAATTACAAAAACAATAAAAGGGGGGAACTTTAAGTGAAAATTAAAAAATATATTCCAATAATTTCAATAATAACATTAATATTAATAGGTGGTATTTTATCACCAATAAAAGTAAGTGCACTTACTAAAGAATTTCCAACTGTTACAGTAGATAAAGATAAGAAATTTACTATTTCATTTAATAATGATATAGCATATCCAACTATAAATGAAAGTACAATAAAAGTATTTAATTCTTTAAATGAAGAATCAAATATTATGGTAACAGCTGGAAAAAATGATAATAAAACTGTAATAGTTACTCCTCCTGTTTCAGGATATACTGAAGGAGAAACATATACTTTAATTGTAACTAAAGGATTATTAGATGTAAGACGTTCTTCTCTTATAGATGAGGTACAAATGAAATTTATAATTAAAACTCCAATACCACCAATAGTAGTAGTTAATCCATTATTAGCTGAATGGTACGTTAAACCACCAACAACAAGTTCTTTGAATACTAATTTAAGAAATATGATTATGAATAATTTTCCAAATTATGGAGCATACAATTATATGAATGGTTTAAAGCGTAATGAATTTTCAGAATTAACTAAGTCTATAGCTTTGGGTGCTGATGTAAAAACAGTAAGAGATAAAATTTTAGCAATGAAATGGAATGAAAATTTTCTTGGAGGTGAAGGGGAATATGGTGTAGGAACAGTAAATATTAATATTTTTGATGATAGTACAAATAACGCATATGTTATAGCTAATAGATATGATGACACGGAAATTTTTGGTGATACTTATGTTTATTATGATGCATTAACTAAAAAAAATAAAGTAGTAGAAGTTATTTTAAGTCTTTATTATAATGAATAATAAATATTTATAATAATATTAATAAGGAGGTGTTGTAATTATTTTAGAACTATTAATTAGCAAAGCACTCCGGAAAAATTACATACTATTATTAATGGTGCCCTACGGGCGAGTGCGAGGAAAAATGAAGGTAGAGACATGGGATTTTCTAATATGACTCTTAAAAATCATTTTATTATATCAAACCATTTCTGTGTAAGCAATACCATATATTAATTACTATGGGCACGATTGTGACTATTATGATTAAAAAGACAAGTCGTGGCGTAATTACTAAATGTCTTTTGCTTATTACATAAAATTCGAGTATATCAGTTAGTACAATTATAATAATTATTCTTAGTAATAGTTCTTTAAAGAGTTCCATAATATCGCCTCCTTACAATTATATATTTTTACATTATATGCGAATGCCTAATAATAAGTCAAATAATTCACCATTTCTGAAAAGAACCTACTTTTTAAACTTTTCTTATATAATTTTTCATCTAAGATATCTACGAGACAATTATATGTTTTGAAAAATTATTGTCCTTAATCATAGTAATTTTCTGATTTTTCAGCAAAAAAGAATTAATTGAACATCAACGGATTATTGAAGTATATAATGCAGTACAACCTTGGTTGACAGATATGGTGATAAAAGCTAAAATTGATAGGTAGAGAATTGAGAAGTGAAATTTTAAAATTACTAGGACTGTAGAGAGCAGTTTTAGGAATATATATTGATAGTACATATAAAAAAGAAAAAGGAGCGCGATGATCTTGGCGGATTACATAAAAGAGATTCAAAAGAGAAGAACATTTGCTATAATTTCTCATCCAGATGCTGGTAAAACTACGCTTACAGAGAAGTTATTATTATATGGAGGCGCAATACGGCTTGCAGGTTCAGTTAAGGCTAGAAAAACCACTAAGCATGCAGTTTCCGATTGGATGGAGATAGAAAAACAAAGAGGTATTTCCGTTACGTCTTCAGTTATGCAATTTAATTATAATGATTTTTGTATAAATATACTTGATACACCAGGGCATCAAGATTTTAGTGAAGATACTTATAGAACCCTTATGGCGGCAGATAGTGCAGTAATGATTATTGATGGCGCAAAAGGAGTAGAGGCACAAACAAGAAAACTATTTCATGTATGTAGCATTAGAGAAATACCTATCTTTACCTTTATTAACAAGATGGATAGAGAAACTAGAGATATCTTTGAACTTATGGAAGAAATCGAGAATGAGTTTGGAATTAGATCTTATCCAATGAATTGGCCTATAGGTTGTGGTGTAGATTTTAAAGGTGTTTACGATAGACGCACTAAGGAAATTATTGTTTTTGATGATGGTAAACATGGTCAAATTGAAGCTAAAGAAACAAAAATAAATGTTAATGATAAAAAAGCAATTGAACTTATTGGAGATGATCTATATAAAAAGCTTATGGAAGATATGGAGCTTTTAGATGTAGCGGGAGATGATTTTGATCTAGTAAAAGTAGCTAAGGGGGAGCTTACTCCAGTATTTTTTGGAAGCGCTTCAACTAATTTTGGGGTTGAACCATTTTTAGATAACTTTTTAAAGTTAACATCAGCTCCACTACCAAGAAATTCAAGCATAGGAAAAATTGATGTTTTTAGTAAAGACTTTTCTGCTTTCGTATTTAAAATTCAGGCTAATATGAATAAAGCTCACAGGGATAGAATTGCTTTTATGAGGATTTGTTCTGGTGAGTTTGAAAAAGGCATGGATGTTTATCATGTGCAAGGTGGTAATAAAATAAAATTAGCACAACCTCAACAATTTTTAGCACAAGAGAGGGAAATAGTGGATAAGGCTTATGCGGGAGATATTATTGGAGTATTTGATCCAGGTATATTTAGCATAGGAGATACGATATGTTCTTCTTCTAATAAATTTCAGTTTGAGGGAATACCAACTTTTGCTCCAGAACATTTTGCAAGGGTGAGAACTGTTGATACTATGAAGAGAAAGCAATTTATTAAGGGAGTAACTCAAATAGCTCAAGAAGGTGCAATCCAAGTATTTAAGGAACTTCATATAGGGATTGAACAAATTATAGTGGGAGTTGTAGGGGTATTACAGTTTGAAGTACTAGAATTCAGACTTAAAAATGAATATGGTGTAGATATTAAAATTGAAAGATTAGCGTTTAATCATATAAGGTGGATTGAAAATAGTAAAATAGATAAAGAAAAACTTAACTTGACTAGTGATGCTAGATTAGTTAAAGATTTTAAGGATAGAGACCTATTATTATTCCAAAATGATTGGGGTATTAGTTGGGCGTTAGAACATAATAAAGGCTTGATTTTATCAGATGTAAGCAAAAATAACGACTAATATGAAAATAAAAGAAAAATCTCTTGAAATAATTTCAAGAGATTTTTCTGCATTTAATATTTTTTATTACATGGTTTTTCTTTTGCTAGATAATACGTCAATTACAAATACAATTGCAGCAATGACAAGTAGAATATTAATTAAACTTCCACCTTTACTAAAAAGTACTCCCATTAACCAAAATAATACTACAAATCCACCTAACCAACGTAAAAAAGGCATATTTTAACCTCCATTTATCAAAATAACAATTTAATGAAATTCTAAAATTTATTTAGGCTCTTCTACTAGAGTAGAGCTTATCTACTTGAGCAGATTAATTCATTAAAATGGTTTGAATTGAATTACATCTATGTTTAACAATTAAACTATATAAATATCATATATAGTATGTATTACTTATGCAATGTGTATGCAAAAAGAAATATGGAATTATATTAAAAAAAGTGTATGCATACATTTGATAAATTATGGTTATTGTATATAATAGTATTAGAGTAAAACTTAAAAATATTGAAAATTATATTGTGTTTTATTAAAAGTGTAGGAGGAGAAAGATGGAAAATAGAGTATCAGCAATAAAAACAATTGACATAGTACAAATTGGAATTATGTCGGCTATTATATACATTGCAACATATTTAATAAAAATACCTGTTGGAAACAGCGCTGTATTCCATGTAGGAGATAGTATGGTATATCTAGCTGCCATATTACTAGGAAAGAAAAAGGGCGTTATAGCTGCTGCACTTGGCATGACTATATTTGATTTAACAACACCTTGGTTCTACTGGGCACCTTTTACACTGATTGTAAAAGGTGGAATGGCTTATATTACAGCTGTGATAGCATACAGAGCTGGGTATAAAGGAGATAATTTGTGGAATAATCTATTAGCATTTGTAGTTGCGGGTGCATGGATGGTTTTGGGGTATTTACTCTCAGGTTTTATAGTATACAAACTAATTTCAAACAATGCACTACTAGCGCTTGCAGACATACCTGCAAATATAGGCCAAATTATTGTTGGCATTGCCCTTGCATTGCCATTATCCATGACTTTGGTTAAATATAATAAAAAACATGGATTTATAAATTAGTAAAAAATAGCTGTCTCAAAATAGAAATTTCTATTGAGAGATGGCTCTTTTTTTAGTTATATTTAAAATAATTAATCAGCAGGATACTCTATTTCTTAACAGATTATTTAGAGGCATTTTTTGTTTTAATATAGAATATGCTAAAAATTATTGTTGGTATCAATATGAAACACACTACAGAAAAATAGACGTATATATTTAAAAATTTATATAATAATAATACTTTAGCAGAAATGAAATAGGAAATTATGAATACAAATAAAGTAATCATGTATACTGAATATTTATTAAGGAAAGAAAGTTTTTTTAATAGAATTAATATAGCATTTAGCGTTAATACATATTTTATAAACCACCCGCCTACCATTTGGAGCATTACAAAAAACTCCCCAACCTCTAAAAAGTCAAAATAACTAACTAACTGAGTTTGTATGAGCTTGGGATAGTTAAGCCTTAAGGCCCTACTTACTTCAAAGGTACTTAAAAGACCAATGCTTGCAAAAATCTCCATTTGTATTACAATTAATATCGCAATAACGCAATATTTCATAATTTTTGATTTATTAGTTACTTTGGATAAATATGGTATGCAAATAGCTATGCTTCCATAACATCCAAGTGCTTTTATTACGGATAAGATAAAAGATGGGGTTACGCCATCTGCCATTATAGGAAGTAAGAAATTTAGTTTTTTGTATTTAGCTGTGAGTATTGCTAGATTTACGCCTGCCACCATAATAAGAGAGATACCGACAATAGTAATTATAATAATAGCCCTAGTACCCTTCTTTGTAATATAAAGGGCGGGTATTACTATAAACAAGAGAAAAAACCAAACGGGAGTATCTGAAAGCATATGTACATGCAGGGCATTTGCTTCTACTGAAGAACTTTCTATTAAGGTTACAATTAAAGTTATGATAAATAAAATTAATAAAATGTCTCCCATAGTTTTGCCTAAAGCTTTATGGTATATTTCATCAATATTATAGCATTTTGTTTTTTTACAAACGAAAATTAAAAAAATAAAATAAAAAAATATAATAATAGAAGCAATAATAACGGAAATCCAAGAATCCCTGCCTCCATTTATAATGAACACATTTGGGTAAGTTTTCATTGCTACAATTGAAGTCGCCCATATTAAGAACATTAAATGTTTTGTATTTATTTTATCCATTTTATATTTCTGCCCCCTACTTGACTCAATTCTACACTGAAGTGTAATATTGTCATTTTAAAAAAATCAACATATATTTAGTATTATTTCCCATTATGAGAATATTAAACTTAAATATTACAAAATTTAAGAATATTAGTCTTAAATATTACAAATAATAAATTAGGTGATTAAAATGGAGAAAATAAATATAAATTATATTAAAGAAAAACTAAAAAATAGTTATGATGTCAAATATAGAGTGATAGAGTGTGAGGTAGGAACAATATTTGGAGTATTCATTGATGATTTATGCGATTCTAAATTTATTAGTGAATATATATTTAACCCCCTAATACAACACAAGATATCAACTGTAGACTTGGAGTATATAAAGAAAGAGGTATTGCCAGCTAATAACATTGGGGATATTAATAGTAATGAGGAGGCTATATATCACATTTTATCTGGGGACTTGGTGCTTATATTTTCTTTTGCAAATAAATCAATTTTTTGTGAAGCAAAGGGGTACGTAAGGCGAGGGGTTGGAATTCCAGTTACTGAAAATGTAATCAAAGGTCCAAGGGAAGGGTTTACGGAGGCTTTTGTAGATAATGTATCACTAATTAGGCGGAAAATAAAAAATGCGGATTTGAAATTTGAACCCATAATTTTAGGAAGTAAATCTAATACGGTAGTCGTAATATGCTATATAGAAGGGGTGGCTCCGAAGAAAATTGTGGATTATATAAGAAAAAAGGTTGCGAATATAAAATTAGAGTTTATATTAGACACAAATTATATTGAGGAAGAATTAAAAAATAAGAATACTGCGTTTGACACAATAGGTACTACTGAAAAACCAGATGTGGCAGCATCAAAGCTATTAGAAGGGAAAATAGCAATAATCGTAGATGGAACACCTTTTGTAATTACTGCTCCATATTTTTTTATAGATAATTTTCAAACACCAGATGATTATTATTCTAATAAGTATTTTGGTAATTTATCAAGAATTATGAGGATTGTTGGATTCTTCTCGGCTATCTTATTGTCAGGGTTATATTTGGCTATTGCGACGTTCCATTTTTCAATTATGCCATCAGTACTTGCTATAAAGTTTACAACGTCTAGAGCGGATGTTCCTCTGCCTACTGTAATAGAATTATTGTTAATGACTTTTTCCTTTCAATTACTGCGAGAGGCAGGAATAAGATTGCCACAATCCATAGGCCAGGCAATGAGTATTGTTGGAGCTTTAATTTTAGGAGATGCAGTTGTTGGAGTGGGATTGGCCTCCCAAAGTACTGTAGTAATTGTTGCACTTTCGTCTATTTCTTCTTTTTTAGTACCTAAGCTTTATGGTGCTTTATCCATATGGAATATAATTATTATTATTTTTTCATCAGTTCTTGGTCTACCAGGATTTTATATTGGTTTCTTTATTTTCATAGCACATATGGCGGGCCTAGAAAGTTGTGGATATCCATATTTATTTCCTTTAGGTACACTAGAAAATTTTAAATCTAAGGATATATTATACAGAAAAGATCTTAACAGGATATCAAATAGTATTTTTGATAAGGATGATAATAATGAATAAGTATAAAAAGATATTAGTTATAATATGTTTAATGATGGGTTGCTGTAGTATGACATCATGTTTTAGTTATAGGGATATTAATAGAATTTTATTTGTTACTGCCATAATAATAGATGTAGATGATAATAAAAATCCTATAATATATGCAGAGGCGTACAAGGGGTTAAGAGGAGGAACACCTCAAGGTACTGATGAGCGAATTTTATTTCAAGGGAAAGGAAAAACAATGTTTGAGGCTGTTAGAAATATGAACGCTACTTCAAGTTATAAATTAAATTATACACAGAATAAGGCGATAATATTTACAGAAAATGCTGCGAAATTTGGTCTTAATAATTATATAGATTTTTTAGACCGTGATCAAGAATTGCTTATAAGACCATATATTTCAATATATATAGGGGATCCAGAGAAACTTTTAAAAATAAAGATTCTTCAAGAAAAGTACATTGGATTCTTTATAATGCATCTTGTAGAAAACGTAGGGACATCTTCAAGAGCTGTAAAATTAAGTTTTAATGATTTTTACAATCAGAGAAATATGGGAGACAAAACCAATGTAATAACCATAATAGATATCCCTAAAGATAACCAAGAGCAAAGGTTGGAAATAAATGGTGGAGCGGTAGTTAAAAATGATAAAATGGTTAGTATAATAACAACTAATGAAGGGGAGGGGTATAACTTTGTAATGAACAATGTTTCAAGTGGTTCCTTAGAAATAACAAATCCATGTGATATTAACAAATTTATAACTCTAGAAATTTTAAAAAGTAAAACTAAGACAGAGATTAGCTATAAGGATAATATTGTTCATTTAAAAAAGAAGATTAATGTAAAGGTGGATTTTGCAGAGGCTCAAAAGGAGATTATTTTTACAAATGAAAATATTATGAAAATTCAAAAAAAATCAGAGGAAAATATTGTGAAATCATGTTATGATATATTTCAAAAATACAAGAGAATGAATATGGATATTTTTGATATAACTGAACAATTTCATGCTAAATATCCAAAAATAAAAACCGACGATATTATTAGTAAAACTGAGCTGGAAGTAGAAGTAGAAGTAGAAATAATGAACATAGGGGATGCTAATAAATTTAAATAATTCTTTTGTGAAACTTAGGCGATGGTATTCTACAGTATTTTGTTGTAAACTATAATTATATTCGAAACATTGTATAACTTTAAACATAATATATTATTATAGCGCGTTTGGGGTGAAGTATATGGATACCAAAAGAATTAGTTTGTTGTTAAAGAGGGATGAGGGTACAAAATTAGATTATAAGCAAAAAATTGATATATTAATGGAAAGTGGTAAAAAGGAATTAGCTAAGGACGTATGTGCTATAGCAAACTCCCGTGGGGGAAGAGGATACATTATTATAGGAGTAGAAGATAAAACAAAAAGAATTATAGGTATTAATGAATATGAGTTTAAAGAAGAACAAATCCAACAGATTATTAGTTCAAGATGTGAACCACCTATTCCAGTATCCATAGAGTTTGTAGTACATCAAAGTAAAAATTTGGCTATCATAACCATATATGATAGTGGTCAGAAGCCATATCAATTAAGAGAAAATGGGGCTTTTTACATTAGGCGAGGTTCTACAACTGATACCATGCGCAAAGAAGAATTAATTTCCTGTTTACAAGAAAATTTTAGTCTCAATATTGAAACAATGCCTATTATAAATAGTGATACTAATAGTTTAGATTTTAATATAATAAATAAATTTTTTTTAAGTAAAGGCATTTTAATAAATGATAGCAACAAGTTAGAATTTATGGACAATGCAGGCATAACCTTTGTGGAAAGAGATTATAACAAAAGAGTAGTGACACTGGGAGGGTTATTGGTATTTTCCTCAGTTAACAGTATTTATTTACCTCATAATATGATAAAGATTGTAAACAAGGTAAATGATAACTTTGATGAGGTTACTATTGTGCAGGGAAACTTATTAGACATGTTAGATAGGGTAGAAGAGTTATTTAAAAAGATATTCCCATTAAATTATCCTATAGGTGCAGTTCATGAGGCTGTAAAAAATGCAATCCTTTATAGAGATTATACTATATTTTATAAAGAAATCGAAATATTGGTAAGCTACAACAGTGTAAGTGTAGTGAGTCCTGGAAATCTATTTTTTTCAACTGAAATTAATCGTCATAATTATTTAAAAAGGAATATGTGGATATATGATAAGTTAATAGCATTAGATGATAGAAAAAGATTTGCGAAATCTGGAAGAGGTTTTGCGAGGATGAAAAAAGCTTTTATTAAATATGGTAAAATTATATTTGTGGATTCAAAAGATGATAATACTTTCAAAGTCATTTTTCCAGGAATTAAAAATTTTATTTGAATGTAATTAGTGTTAGATGGATTTTCTAGAGCCATGTTTATTGGCTAGGGAGAATATGATCGCAAATCAAAGTAATAAGCGGATAGATGCGCGTAAACACAGAATATGGGTGGTTATGGTACTTGATATACTTTAAGTATATATATATAGTTAATAACATAAAAAATTATATCTAAAAGGCAAAGAAAGAAAAAAGTAACTGTAAAAATTATTAAGAGAGCTAGTGGTAGGTGTGAACTAGTTAAGGAATACAGTGAAATACATTCTGGAGCTTTAAGCTGAAATAATGTCTAAGCATCGTAGGTGATGAACATCTACGCATGTGATGATTACAGCACCGCAGGTGATGATTAAATTAGGCTGAGACGGGTAGACCTTACGTTATAAGGGAAAAGCGGATTGTTAAATCAATTTGGGTGGTACCACGGAATTATTTCGTCCCTTTCTTAGGGGCGTTTTTTTTATTTAAAAAAATAAATGATAATTATTATAAGGAGGAATAAATTATGGAAAATGTATATGATACGCTTATTGAGCGAGGATATATAAAACAACTTACTCACGAGGAGGAAATAAAAAATATATTAGCAAAAGAGAAGGTTACATTTTATATAGGTTTTGACCCAACAGCAGATAGCCTACATATTGGTCACTTTATTGCTATGATGTTTATGGCACATATGCAAAGGGCAGGTCATAGACCAATTGCATTAGTTGGAGGTGGAACTGCAATGATAGGTGATCCTTCAGGTAAAACAGATATGAGGAAAATGCTTTCAAAGGAGGAGATTGATTACAACATATCATGCATAAAATTACAACTTTCAAGGCTTATAGATTTTAAGGACGATAAAGCTATATTAGAGAATAATGCAAATTGGCTATTAAACTTAAATTATGTAGATTTTATAAGAGATATAGGGGTACATTTTTCAGTAAACAGGATGTTAACTGCTGATTGTTTTAAGCAGAGATTAGAAAAAGGGTTATCTTTCCTTGAGTTTAATTATATGCTTATGCAAGGATATGACTTTTTAATGCTAAATCAGAAATATGGCTGTACTATGCAATTAGGTGGAGATGATCAATGGTCTAACATAATTGCTGGAATGGAACTAATAAGAAAAAAAGAAAGCAAATCTTCTTATGGGATGACATGTGCATTACTTACTAATAGTGAAGGTAAGAAGATGGGGAAAACGGAAAACGGTGCTTTGTGGCTTGACGCAAATAAAACATCCCCTTATGATTTTTATCAATACTGGAGAAATATTGCAGATTCAGATGTAGAAAAATGTCTAGCATTACTTACGTTTGTACCAATGGATGAGGTACGACGATTAGGTGCTTTAAAGGATGAAAAAATCAATGAGGCAAAAAAAGTCTTAGCTTATGAGGTTACAAAACTTATCCATGGAGAAGCAGAAGCTATTAAAGCTGAGACAGCAGCAGAGGCTTTATTTGGTGGTGGAACTAATATGAGTAGCATTCCTACGATTTCTATACCAACAGACATGAAGAGCGCAGGGATAATGGATATATTAGTCTACACTAAAGTAGTGCCTTCTAAAGCAGAAGCTAGAAGACTAATTGAACAGGGTGGTTTAACTATTAATGAAACAAAAATAGAAGATAAAAATGCAACACTTTTAGATGTTGATTTTGAAGCGGATAGTATACTTATTAAAAAAGGAAAGAAAAAATATTTTTCTCTAATTATAGAATAAAAAAATATTGTTAAAGCAAGGTTAAAATTTATATTTTGACTTTGTTTTTTATTTTTGCATTTTTGTTGGGACAGTTAATAACTAAAAGATAATTATTAACTGTCCCCTTTAAAAAGAAATGTTTTAGACGATAATAAAACAATGATACTTTTATAAATGTTGTTATGATAAAAAAATGGGAGGTGACTTATGTCGATAATTAGCAATATTTCAATTTTGCAGAATCCAGAAGCTAAAAAAGCCTTTAGTAAATTATCTTTTGAAGCTGGTGAAAGGTTCAATGCAAAAATAGTAAGTAGTGGGCAGCAAGATGGAGAAGTTAATTTAAAATTATTAGATGGATGGCAATTTCCAGCGAAACTGGACAAACCACTTGATCAAACTATGGATGGCAGTGTGTTAAAATTTGAAGTAGAAGGTTTTGAAGATGGCAAGCTTAAGATTAAATTAGTAAATGGAGATAAAGATGGCAAAATCGTAGAAAATGACATTTTAGAAACCACCCCCAATGGGAAACCCCTAAGTGATGATAAAACAGATGCCTTGATTTTTGAGAAAATGATAAAACATGATATACCTTTAACTAAAGAGAATATAAGTGATATAAAAAATTTAATTGATTTTAGAGAGAAAATATCTTTAAATGTTGACAAAGAGGATATTTTTATTGATAAATATCTTAATAGTAGAAATATTGACGTTAATAGTGAAAAGGCTATTGAAATAACAAAACAATTAAAAAACTTTTTTAATGCTCTAAAGAATTTAGATATTGATGAGATATTATTATTTAAAGAAAATAACATTGAACTTACTAAAGGAAATTTTGAGAGTTTTATAAAGTTATTTAAAGGAGAGTCTGCAGTATATAATAATTTGAAAGATATAAACGAATATCTTTTAAATAGTGATACAACTAAAAATATAATAAAAAATATTGAGACCCCTTCAATTAAACAGTATCAGAATAGTTTTGAACTTAAGGATTTTCAAGAAGACGATTTCATAAATTTTAAATTTACAAATAATATTAAAGAAATGAAACCAGATAAAATATTTAATAATAATGAACAAATTGTGGATAGAACTAAAAATTCAAATAATCCTGTTGATATAAAAAACTCAAAACAAATAATTACCCTAATAAATGAAGAGTTAAAAAGCTTAAATATAAATAACAAAATTTTAAATATTGATAATAAAGTTTTAAATTCTATAATTAATAATTTAAAATGGGATGAAAATATAAAATCAAATGATAATTTAAAATTACAAAATGGAAGTAGTTTTAATAATGACACGATAAAGACACTAGTGGATAAAATTATTAAGACAGGGCAAATAGTATTGAGTCCAGAGAACCATCTTAAATTAATAGGAAATTTAGAGGAAAAATTAAACATAAATCAAAATGCCTCTACCAGCAAGAATTTTGAAACTATAAATTCAAATGAGAATACCCCTCAAAATAAATTACAAAAGGAAACTATTAGTGATATAGGGTTAGATAATAAAAATGCTATAAACACTAAAGTTAATGGTTATGGTAAAAATAATTCACTTAATGAAATTATAAATATGATAAAAAAGGAATTAAATATTTCTAGCACAGACAGTATTATAAATAATCCTAAAATTGATATACAAAATTCAACTACGGATACACTAATTAAAGAGCAAATCAAAATAAAGACCGACGAGATTAAAAATATAGTTAAATTGATTATTGAAAATAAGCTTAATCTAAAACCAGAGACATATGAGAAGGTTATGCAGGTATTTGATCAAAAACTTAATGATATAAAAATATTTAATTCTATCTCGGAACAATATTATTACTTGGATTTGCCTATAAATGTTAAAGAAAATGAATACCAATTAAAATTAATTATTAAAGATGATAGAAAAAAAGGTAAAAAGATAGATAGTAAAAATGTACAAATTGCTACTAGCGTCAAGACAATAAACATGGGAACAGTGGATGCATATATTAAAATTAATAATAATAATATGAATATTGATATTAAGTGTAATGAATTCTTTGTTAAAGTTTTGGACCTTAGTAAAGAAAAATTAAATAAGGAGTTATCTAATCTGAGTTATAAAGTTAGTATTAAAGTGAATAATAAGACTAACGAGTTTACATTAGCAAATTGCGGAAAATTCTTTGACGATAGAAGTTTTAATAAAATCAATATAAAGGTATAATAGTATGAAGGCACTTTAAAAATAGTTAATAAGTGCGAATATATTTTATTTCATATGTCTAAGGCTATAACTTAAAGCATTAACGAGGTGTATTAAGATGAAAAAAATAAAAAAGGCTACTGCAATAAAATATGAACAAGGATATGATGTTCCCATAGTAACTGCAGCAGGAATAGGGTATATTGCAGATAGAATTTTGCAAAAGGCTGAAGAGAGCAATGTGACTATAGTTAAAAATGAGGAATTAGCCAATTTGCTTTCAAATGTTGATATAGGGTCAGAAATACCCGTAGAGTTATATGATGCAATAGCAAAGGTTATTGCTTATGTAATGGATATAGATTCACAAATAAAAAAAAATAAGTTTTAATAAAGGAGGTATATTATGGCGTTATGGGCAATATCTGATCTTCATTTAGCTATAAATTCAGATAAACCCATGGATATATTTGGAGAAAAATGGAGCAATCACCATGAAAAAATAAAAGAAAATTGGCTTAGAAAAGTTTCCTGCGAGGATACTGTATTAATTGCAGGGGATATATCGTGGTCCATGAATATTGATGAGGGCATGTCGGATTTAGAATGGATTCATAATCTTCCAGGTAGAAAAATACTTATTAAAGGAAATCACGACTATTGGTGGAGTAGTATTACAAAGCTGAATTTGCTCTACGCGGATATGGACTTTATCCAAAACAACTTTTTTAACTATGAAGATTTTGCTATATGTGGAACTCGGGGATGGAATTGTCCTGGGAGTGCAAGGTTTACGGTTCATGATGAAAAAATATTTGATAGAGAATTAATAAGGCTCCGTATTTCACTAGATGAAGCAGTTAAGAATGGATATAAGAAAATCATTGTAATGCTTCATTATCCGCCAACTAACGATAAGTTCGAGGAAACAGGAGTTATAGCTCTAGTAAAAGAATACGATGTTAAGAAGGTCATATATGGCCATTTACATGGACCATCTTTAAATAGGTTATATGAAGGAAATAAAGAAGGCACAGAGTATATAGTCACTTCCTGTGATTATTTGGACTTTGATCCTTTAAAAATATTAGATTAGAATATAAATTCGTTTATATGGATAACTAATTTAATACTCATAGGTATATGAAAATAAATAACAAATCCAGTATGTGAGTATCAAAGATACTATTATATTGACTTGTTATTTATTTTCGTGCGCCTTAATGATTATTTAAATATTTTGGAAAAAAAACTAGTTTTTTTGGCTGTTTCTTCTGCCTCAAAGTTCTCTGTAGAAGATTTATTTAGATTGTCAGTATAAACTAACAATGCAGCCTCTTCTTCTTTAATCAAGACCTTCATGTCCCTTGCAAGTTCCTTTAAATTCTGTTTAACATTAGGAGTTGTTATTAGATTGCTAAACCAAACTAAAGAATCTTCTGTATGGCCGATGCGTCTATTTAACTCTCCAATAAGATACATAGCATTGTATTTATCCATTCCGTATATGGGAAATGATTCGGTATAATAGGCATCGCTGAGTCCTTCTAGAGCCTGTTTTAAAAATATAAGCTCCATTTCTTTAGAATCATCGGTATCTATTAGCCTGTACATCCAGGCGAGTTTTAAACAATTGATTGCTTTCTTACTTGATTTTGCATTAGTGATTACATAATTTAAAAGGGAGAGTTTATACCTTTCAATAGCAATATGAACATCATAAATTTCCGGATACATTCTTCCGTGCCATTTGGGGGTAATAGACTTTTGTACTTGATTTATTTCTATACTTCTTATGGTATGGAAATCTGTTTTCATAGCGGAATATCCACAAGAATTACAAAGCCAAACATCATAGAAATAAGGATTAATGGAAGAATACCTAATAAAAAAATCACTATCTTTTTTTACCATTCTGTAGGCAGAGGATTTTACAGTTGTTGCGTTGAAAACGTGTCCACATACAGGACAGGTAACTTCTTTATTATATAGAAGAGATTTCTCCTTGCTCTCTTCCTTTTTCTCTTTTATACTTTCTATTTCTTTATTATAGATTTTAATATTATCAGTGTTATCAAAACCCATATTTTCTAGACCAGAAAATATTTTTTTATCCATTTAATCACCTCAAAAATAGATTTTATGTGGTATGATTAGTTTATATAATTTGGTATATTTTACTTAATAAATTGCTTTTATATTAATTTAGTAGTAAATTAATTATAACAGAAAATTAATAAAAATATAATAAAAATCAGCCTTCAAGTTTCAAGATGTTAATTATAACACTCAAATGATATGAAATTTTATGTAAAGGACTGAGTATATGGCAATAAGAGAGTGGAAAAGATTTTTAATTCCGTATGAACAGGGTGTAGAAGAGTTAAAAGTAAAATTCAGAAGTATAAGGAGAGAATATAGACGTAAAAATGATTATTCACCTATAGAGTTTGTAACAGGTAGGGTTAAAGAAATATCAAGTATTCTTGAGAAAGCTAATAAATTTTCTATTCCTCTTGAAAGAATTGAATTTGAGATGGAGGATATTGCTGGGATAAGAATAATGTGTCAATTTGTAGATGATATTGATAAGGTAGTAAATCTAATTCGTGAAAGACGTGATATGCAGATTGTTTATGAAAAAGATTATGTTGCCAATGTAAAAGGTAGTGGCTATAGAAGCTATCATATGATTATAAAGTATCCAGTTAATTTAGCTGAGGGACAAACAGAAATACTAGCAGAATTTCAAATAAGAACCTTAGCAATGAATTTTTGGGCAACAGTAGAACATTCTCTAAATTATAAATATAAGCATGATATACCAGAGTATATAAGGGAAAAGCTTAAAAATGCTGCAGATGCTGCCTTTCAGTTAGATGAACAAATGCTAGAAATAAAAGACGAAATTAAGGATGCACAAAAACTGTTTGAGGTAAAATCTAACTTGGTATCAGATATAATGAACAATATCATGATGATTTCTTCACTTGGAAAATTAATAGATGCAACTAGGTATAGAGAGCAATTAAATAAGTTACTGGAAGAAGGAGAAGTTTTTGAGCTAAGTAGTTTACTTCGCGCAACTCAAAAAACTTTAGATATGTATAAAGCTTAATAATCACCTAAGGTGCTGTTATCATTCTTAGTGCTACTTCTGGTGCTGTAATATTAGAATAGTTTAAAATTAAAAAGAGAGTAGAGCATTTTAAATTAAGATGCTCTACTCTCCTTTTTATTAAGAAGCTACTATATTAACTAGTCGCCCTTTAATTACAATAACCTTACGCACGGTTTTGCCTTCTAGGGCAGCAATTACAAATTCATCATTTAGAGAAATTTCTTTTATGCTGTCTTCTAATAAACCAGAGGCTACATTTATTCTAGATTTGATTTTACCATTTATTTGAATAGCTATCTCTACTTCATCTTTAATAAGAGCATTCGCATCAAATTTAGGCCAGCTTTGATTAAATATAGAGTAACCCATACCTAAAGTTTCCCATTTTTCTTCCGCAAAGTGAGGAGCAAAGGGAGCTAGAAGCTTAAGGAAATCCACTAGTACTTCTTTTAAGAAATTACTGTTCTTATTTTCTCCGTTAATATATTTTGTTATAGCATTAGTAAGCTCCATAAGTCTTGCAATAGCTGTATTAAATTGAAGTTTTTCTGCATCTTCAGTAACTCCGTTTATTGCAAAATTCCTCCAGTAATTTAATTCTTTTTCATCCAAGCCCATGGAGTCCATATTACTTTCTTTTGCCACAACAAGGCTTCCAGCGTCGATTGCTCTTTCAATTCTATCAATGAATTTCCCCATGGCTTTTATACCATCATCACTCCAAGCGCCACCTTCAGTATAACCAAAACCAAACATTAGGTACATTCTAAATACATCTGCTCCAAACTCTTTTATATACGCGTCTGGTGAAATAGTGTTTCCTTTGGATTTACTCATTTTTAATCCATCTTCGCCTAAAATTAAACCTTGATGAGTAAGGGATAGGAAAGGCTCATCAAAGTTTAGGTATCCCATATCGCGAAGAGCCTTTGTTATAAATCTTGCATATAATAAGTGCATACATGCATGTTCAGGACCACCTACGTATTTGTCTACAGGGAGCATTTTGTTTATTAAGTCTTTGTCAAAAGCTTTCTCACTGTTTTTGTTATCTACATATCTTAAATAGTAGAAAGAAGAACAAACGAAGGTATCCAAGGTATCAGCCTCACGACGCGCTGGGGCACCACAAACTGGGCAAGGGACATTAATAAAATCCTCGCATTTAGCTAATGGTGAATCTCCATTTGGTGTGAATTCTACATCATAAGGTAGTTCTACAGGAAGCTGGTCCTCAGGAACAGGAACAGTTCCACATTTATCACAGTGAATTATCGGAATAGGAGATCCCCAATATCTTTGTCTTGAAACTAACCAATCACGAAGTCTAAAGTTTACTTTTCCTGTTCCGAGGTTCATACTCTCTAATTTTTTAACTATTGCTTCTTTTCCGTCATTGGTAGATAGACCATTAAACTCTTCACTATTTACTATTTTACCATGTTCAGTATAAGGAAGATTTTCTGGGTCTTCAAGTACACTTTTAAAACCAATAATTACCCTTTCAATAGGTAAATTGTATTTAGTAGCAAAGGCAAAATCTCTATCATCATGAGCAGGAACAGCCATTACTGCGCCAGTTCCATAAGTGTTTAGGACATAGTCAGCTACCCAAATTGGAACTTTGCGCCCGTTAATAGGATTAATAGCAGAGGAACCAGTAAATACACCGGTCTTATCTCTTGTAATAGATTGTCTTTCTATATCAGTTTGTTTTCTTGCATCATTTCTATAGGATTCAACAGTATCCTTATATTCATCTTTAGTGAGGACGTCAACAAGTTCATTTTCCGGAGCTATAACTACATAGGTAACACCGAAAAGGGTATCTACTCTTGTAGTGAATACACTAAAGTCTATATGGGAATCCACTACCTTAAAAGTAACGTCAGCACCAGTGGACTTGCCTATCCAATGTTTTTGCATGGATTTAGTTTTTTCAGGCCAATCTAAGGTATCAAGCTTTTCTAGTAGTTCATCTGCATAGTCAGTAATTTTTAGAAACCATTGGGTTAAATTCTTTTTAGTAACCTCAGTACCACACCGCTCACAAGAACCATCTGCTAATACTTGTTCATTTGCAAGTACTGTATTACAGCTAGGGCACCAATTTACAGGTGCTTTTTTTCTGTAAGCAAGACCTTTGTCATATAGTTTCAAGAATAACCATTGAGTCCATTTATAATAATCAGGACGACAAGTTACAACTTCATGATCCCAATTAAACATCGCTCCCATGGCTTTTAATTGCTTTTTCATATTAATAATGTTTTGTTCTGTAGAATCTTTTGGATGTACCCCTGTTTTTATTGCATAGTTTTCGGCAGGTAGCCCAAAAGCGTCAAAGCCCATTGGCTGGAATATATTATAACCTTGCATTTTTTTCATTCTAGCCCAAGAATCTACAGGGCCATAGTTGAACCAATGTCCAGCATGCAATTGGCTTCCAGACGGATAAGAGAACATTTCAAGTACGTATAGCTTTTTATCAATTTTATTCTCATCAAACTTGTAAAGGTTAGTTTCTTCCCATTTTTGTTGCCATTTTTCATCGATAGTTGTATTATATTTTGCCATTAATATTCCTCCTTGTAATGTTATAGTTACTAAAAATAATTATTAATCTTTAAATTTTATTTTGATGTTATATGTAAATATATTCTAGTTTTCAAAATAAAAAAAACCTCCATCTCAAGAAAGAGACGAAAGTATATTCCGCGGTACCACTCTAGTTAGGTTAAAAACCCCACTTACAAATATAACGGTTTTAACCGTACTTGTTTTTACAAGTAAGCTCATAGGAAAGTTCATATTATATCATTACTGCTTTTCACCAAAGGGACAAATAAATAATAAGTTAGTATGGCTTTTGCTAGCCGGACCATTTATTGTCATATTCCTTACAACAGCTCTCTTTAAAATGATATGAATACTACTACCCCTAATCAAAGCAGTTTATTATAGTAGTCTTTGTTTATTATAGTATTTTTATCCATTATAATTTAAATAAAATTTTGTGTCAAGAGGATGCATCGGGGCATATTAAATAAATAGAAATCAGAACTTAAATTTCTTAAGAAGATTTTTTTTAGCATAAGATATAAAGGCTGTAACTGCATAATCATATGCTACGAAAGCAAGTTCTACTATTATTATTAGTAAATATATATTTAAATTAATATTAGGGATGTTTAAAAGTAATAATTTATATATAAATATAATTATAGCTGAGCTTAAATTAAAATATAACAATTTTAATATAATTTCTAAAGGCATGTTCCTCAATTTTTCTACAAAGTATTTTACAAAACCATAAGAACCAAAAATCAAGATATAGGCTATACTTATAAGCTTTGATGGTATAATAAATAAACTAAGCAAGGAAACTGCTCCATATACTACAATAGTATTTTTTACTCCAGTAACCATAATGGAAAGAGGAATAATGCAAGATGCTAAAACTAATATAGATAATTTATTTGTAGGGAAAACAGATGAAAAATATAGTAATATCAAACTAAGTGCTGCAAATATACCACCCTTAGCAATATGATTAGATTTCATAAATATCATCTCCTAAATTAATAGACTTAGCAACAGGAAATAAGGTCTCCACCAAAACATTCACAAATTGTATCCGCACACCATAAGTTAAGACACATATTGCCCATACCATTATCGTTGCCACGTCTACTATAATAGTTATCTCTATAATTTGAGTTACGTGAATTTAGTTCATTAAAACTCCGTCTGTATTCAATATTATTAGGTTCCTGAGAGCAAGCGCGGCTTATAAAAGTATAAGCACTATCTTGCCAACCTTTTTTGAGGTGAACCATTCCCATTAAGTAATTCCACTCAGCAGTTTTTGTATTCATAGAACTCAATTTTTGCTCAGCTGAAGAAGTATTCCCACTATTAATATCCATTCTTATAGATTGATATATGTTATTGCTAGTATAGTCATCATTTGAAGTAGAACCAGAATTATTTTGAGAACTATAACCGCTTGACGAGCTGTGGCTATTTGAAGAACCATTATTTTTCATAAGTGAATCATAAGCTTCATTTAGTTCCCTCATTTTAATTTCTGCTAAATCTTTTAAAGGGTTATCACCATACTGATCAGGGTGATATTTTTTCGCAAGTTCTCTATAGGCTTTTTTAATATCTTCTTTAGATGTGCCTTCTTTTACACCAAGTACTTCATATGGATTTGTCATCTTTATATTCCACTCCTTTTAAATTATCAATATTTTCTTTGTTAAAAACCTTATCCATTTTTTCCATTAATCCGAGTTCTAGTATATTATATAAGATATCTTCATTTTTTATTAAAGGTAAATCATTTAAATATTTTAAACATTGCTCAGCGCTTGTAGCTAATATAAAATCAATTCTTGGTTTTATTAATGTAGAAAAACTTTTAAAATCTAAATTATCTAGATTAAGCAATGAATTTATAGCATTAAAAGAATTCATTTTCATATCTTTTTCTAAATCATCATAAGCATCTATAATGTATATCCATTTGCCTAAATTATAACCAAGCCAATACAAGTCGTCTTTAAATGAGGATTCTTTATAATAAAAGGATATTATAAAGCCTGTAAGGTCAGCAAAAACATGGGATATTTCATCTATGCCCATATCTTTATGGTTAACCTCTAGAGTATTTAGTAATTGAAGTTTTTCCTTTGTATACATCATTATATCATTATATGCTTTATCTGATTTTGGTAAATAATTTTTTAAAAATATAGAAAAAACTTTGCTTTTCATTGTTTTATTATCGTAAGCGTCATCCATTAGCTTATAATAAGCTAATGTAATATTACAAAATGCTGCATAATCTAAGGCCTCATTATTGTTAATCATAAGCCTCTTTTTAAGCGGATGAATCATACACTTAAACTCATTAAAGTTATATTTATCTTCTGATAAGGAGTCTAAAAGTATTGCTAAAAAAGTCATATCATAATTTAATGTTAGCCGTGGCAAGTTTCCAAAATTATTTTTAATAGAGTTACACAAGCCACAATAATAAGCTTTAAATTTTTCGTAGTCTTTTATCTTCATTTCCATTTTACATGGAGTTACATATCCAAACATTATAGCCCTTTCACTACTTTTTTTGATTTTAATATTTCATAAATACTTTTAGAGGTAGTATCCTCTAAGTTGTAACCCAGTAGGTGTACAACTTCTTCTATTTCTTCTTCATAAGCACTTTCAATTTCTATATATGGAAAAGGACAAAATTCCTTCTCATTTATATCTATTTCTATAAGAGTATTTTTATATTTATAGCTTTCCCTATACTTTTTAATTGATTGTATAAGGTTAAGACCTAAGGATTCAAATATTCCCTTAGCAGCGAGCTCATCTTTAATTTCTGATTCGTGTTCATCCATAACCTTGTATTTTTCTTGGCTTATGAGTTTTTTTGTTGTTATGTAATGAACCGTAGAATTTGTAAGTTCATCTTGAACAGTACGTATTCTTGCATAGCCTTTACCCTTTATTAGTCTTTTATCCGAGAAATCATAAATATTATTTATTTGGTTTTCTTGTTTTACTTTTATTGCATTTATATTCAATAGTTTTCTACGAATTTCCGGTACATCAATATCTATAATTCTAGTTTCTATTTCTTTCAACGTGATCCTCCTTGTAGAACCCTTAGGTAGATAATTGTTACTTGCTGAATTACTTATTAAGTGTGATTATATCATAACTTAAATAAAGTAACATTAATAATTGATTAAAATTGTAAAGTTAAATCTAGGTAAATAGGTTGGCTTTATAATATTCTTTTAAATACTAAGTAGAATATCAATTTATAACTTTGTTATAATTACAAATACATAGTATAATAGTTAGGCATATTAGATAAATATTAAGGTGGTGTTTTTTTTGGAATACATAAAGGAAATTAATATAAATGAGGCTATTATTCATGTTTTAGATAACAATGCAGATGAACCTATCTTGAATGAATACGCATTAGACTTAGATGAAGAAAAATATAATTTTTTGCTTAGACATATACAAAAGTGTTTAAGAGATGAAGATTTAAAATATGGAGTATTTAATTCAGAACGAAACATAGTAAAAGATTTATCACAGGAGTATTTAAATGGTGAAAATAATTTATTGGATGTATCTAAGGAATTAGCAAGACAGATGTTTATTTTAATGAGGTCTAAGGGGAGCATTCCTTCTTGTGATTTGATAATAGTATCTTTTACTACAGAATTTGGACCAATACTCGGTATATTTAAAATGGATTATATTAAAAATTATGTTCACACTATAGAGTTTGTGGATGATAAATTAGGTATTGATATAGTACCTCAGTTTACGGGATTACCTGGGAGTTCTCAAAGGATACAAAAATGTGCTTTTTTGAAACCAATTAGAGAGGAAAACAATTTTGATTTAATGGTTATTGATAAAAAAAGCAAGAATAAAGAAAAAGATAATGAGACTGAGGGATATGGTTCAAACTATTTTATTAACGATTACTTAGGTTGCACTATTTTTGATAATGAAAGAGATGTAACTAAAAACTTTGTAAAAGCTGCTGAAAAATTCACACAAAACACCTTCTCGAAAAATGCAGATGAGGCAGAAGCTGTTAGAAGTACAATAAAAAGAAAACTTAGAGAAGAAGATAACATTGATGTTAAAGAATTATCTGAGCAAATCTTTCCTGAAAACAATGAAACTAAAGAAAAATTTGTTGAGTTTATAGCTGAGCAAGGGATTTCTCCAAATATTACTCTTGATAAAGAATGGATAGATAAAAAATTAAAAAGAGTAAGACTCAAAATTGATAAAGATATAGATTTATACGTAGATGCAGAAACATATCATGATAACAGTAGATTTGAAATACAAAGAAATGGTGATGGAACTATTAACATGGTTATTAAACATGTTAGTAATTACATAGAAAAATAGATTGAAAAAAGTATATATTACTAGTAATGCAATCGCTTCGCTAAGAACTACTAATTATATTTTTAATTAAGCTGCTAAAAAGCATAAACTCGCTAGCGCTCAAACATATGCTTTTTTTAACGCAGCTTAATTAAAAATAAAATAAGAAGTTCTAAAGCTTGTTCTAATGCATTATACGCAATATATACTTTTTTCTGAGGATGAAACACTAGTAACAAAAAATAAACTAAAAGATCCACAGTAATATAATACTGTGGATCTTTTAGTTTTAATGAAAATTATTTAGAAGAATTAGCAGAACCTAAAACATTAGTGATTTTACCTTCAACTAATTTAGTTATGTTGTTTCTAGCTTCTCCTAGATATTTTCTAGGATCTATTTCGCCAAGATTTTTTGTAAGTACTTTTCTTATTGAACCTGTCATAGCAAGTCTTAAATCAGTATCCATGTTTATTTTACAAACAGCCATAGAAGCAGCTTTTCGAAGCATTTCTAGTGGTATTCCTTTTGCACCCTTCATTTCTCCACCAAATTCATTGATCATGGCAACGTAATCTTGATCTACAGCAGATGCACCGTGAAGTACTATTGGGAAATTATGCATTCCAGCTTCTTCTAATTTTTCTGTAATCAAAGTTAATCTTTCAAAGTCAAGTTTAGGTTCACCTTTGAATTTATATGCACCATGGCTTGTTCCTATAGCTACAGCTAAAGAATCAATACCAGTTCTTGTTACATAATCAACTGCTTGATCTGGATCTGTATATGTTGCGTCTTTTGCTGAAACATTAACAGCATCTTCCACGCCAGCAAGTTTACCAAGCTCAGCTTCAACTACAACACCTTTAGAATGAGCATATTCAACTACTTCTTTAGTTGTACGTACATTTTCTTCATAATCAAGATGAGAACCATCATACATAACTGAAGTAAATCCAGATGCTATTGCAAGTTTACATTGTGCAAAATCTGAACCGTGATCTAAGTGAAGAGCAATAGCAAGACCAGTGTCTTCCACAGCTGCCTCTACCATTTTTCTTAAGTAAGTTGGTCTTGCATATTTCATAGCTCCACCTGATACTTGAAGTATAACTGCTGATTTGTGTGTTGCACAGGCGTCAATAACACCTTGTATTATCTCCATGTTATTGATATTGAAAGCTCCAATTGCGTATTTTCCTTTGAGAGCTTCTTCGAACATTTTAGTAGTAGTAACTAAAGCCATATTAATTCCACCTTTCAAATTTTGTAACAGGGACATTTATTGTCCCTGTGGGACTTATTTTGATACATATATAATTATAAGCTATTAATGGACTATTTTCTACCCCTTTATTATAAGTCACATGAAAATAAATAACAAATATAAAATATTAAAAAATATTTGCTATAGATACTTTTTCATGAGACATTATATGATTTACGAGATATTTCATAACATATACAGTGGCTAAGCCTTCAGATCTATCTTTTAATTTTATATATTGAGTTAGTTTTAAAATCTCACTGTCTAAATGATCTATGTCTTCATGATGTATATTTAGAGTTAAAAATTTAGAAGTTTTTTCCCATTCGGTTTTGTAATCTAGTGATAAGTCATATGCGCCTTGATAATTTTCGTTGATTATATAAATTTCTAGGGAGGAATTCAATTTTTGTAAATTAGAACAATTGTGATTTATAACATTAACAGATAAAAATATTCCTATAATCATTACAGTGAATAAGCTAGAAGCTATCAAAAGGTTTTTCATCTTTTTTTATCTTTCCCTTCCTTAAGTTGATAATAAAATTTATTTTTAGAATCAAGCATTCCTACGAAAACTTCTTTTACAGTTGAAATTTTATTTTTCTTTAATATATGATATAACCAAGTTTCATCTTTTTCTAAAAGTTTTAAATTCTTATAATTTATATAACCATCCATAATTAAAGGCACAGGCAAAGACTCTTGAGTTATTTCTATGTTTAGATCGTCTTTAGTTGCATTGCTTTGACCAGTTTTGGGAAGTATTGATAGCTCACCACTAGTCTCTAAAATAGCATACTGAATATCTGATAAATTAAAATATCCTTTTAATCTAAGTTCTTCTAATAAATCATTAATATTAAATCTTTGATATCTGAGCTCTTCAATATCAATTTTGCCATCTTTTATTAATATACTGGGAGTACCAGTTAATATTCTTCGTGCCTTCTCGCTTTTGAGTTCAATATAGGAGGTGCCTACTTGGAGAAATAGCAAAGTAATTATTGGGATAAGCGCATGGGAAATAGGTATTCTTATATCTTCCATAGGAAAGGTAGCAAGATCAGAAATCATTAATGCAATTACAAGCTCAAAAGGTTCTAGTTCACCGATTTGCTTTTTTCCCATCATTCTCATAATAAATATTACTGCAAAGTATAAGAAAAAAGTCCTGATTACTAAAATTAACATAATATTACCTTCCTCTCTACTATATAATGTATATGTTTCGTTTAAATAGAAAAATTATAAGGGGTACATGATACATTTTTTTATTATTAAAGTATAATAGTACTAATCACTAAAAAAATAGGGGATGATTGTATCAGAACTTTCAATATAGGGCTTAAAGATGGTGAAAACATTTTAGTTCCAGAGGGAACTATATTAAATGATATTATTAAAGAAAATAGTTTATCAAATGATTTTCCAGTTGTTTTAGGGAAGATTAATAATAAACTTTATGAACTAGGAAACACTATCACAACTGAGGGTAATTTTGAGATTGTGGATATTACAAGTAAAGTTGGAATGACGACATACGTTAGGACCCTCCAGTTTGTTCTAATAAAAGCAATTTCTGAATTGTTTCCGAGTGCTAAAATTTCAATTGAACATTCTTTAAGTAAAGGATTGTTTGGAGAAATTGATAAGAAGATTGCACTAGATATCGATGATATATATGATATAAAAAATAGAATGAGTGAAATAATAAAAGCGGATATCCCTATAAGGAGAATTGCATTTTCAAAAGAACAAGCAGTGGAGATTTTTACGCAGTATGGTATGCAAGATAAGGTTAAGCTTTTAAAATATGTTAATGCGAAGGAAATAAAACTTTATGAATTAGATGGGAGATATGACTATTTTTACGGTATGATGGCCTATTCAACAGGAATACTCAAAACATTTGATTTAATATACTATGAACCAGGTTTTATATTAAGATATCCGACTATTGATACGCCAGACAGAATTCCTAAATTCTACAAACACGAAAAACTAGCTAAAGTATTTTATGAAGCCGCTCAATGGGGAGAAATACTAGGTGTTGGAAGTGTTGGTTCCCTAAACGATGAAGTAGTTAATGGGGATGTTGTTAATCTAATTAGGGTAGCTGAGGCACTTCATGAAAAGAAAATTGCCTATATTGCAGATATGATTCATCAAAAGGAAAAAGTGAAATTAGTGCTGATTGCAGGCCCATCATCTTCAGGAAAAACTACTTTTTCAAGAAGGTTGGGTATTCAATTAAGGGTAAATGGTCTAATACCAATATTTATCTCGTTAGATGATTATTTTGTTGATAGAGACATCACTCCAAGAGACGAAAATGGAGAATATGATTTTGAATCTATATATGCTTTAGATTTAGAACTTTTTAATAGGGATTTAGAACTATTACTTCGTGGAGAAGAAACTGAAATACCAACTTTTAATTTTATGACCGGAAAAAGGGAATGGCATGGAAATAAAATTAAAATTCCTGATAATGGAGTTGTGATTGTAGAAGGAATACATGGATTAAACGAAATCTTAACTTCGTCAATATCTAAGGATAGTAAATTTAAAATATATATAAGTCCTTTAACGCAGCTTAATTTAGATGATCACAACAGAATTTCTACAACAGACGTAAGAATGACGAGAAGAATAGTTAGAGATTATTTATCAAGGGGATATGGGGTAGAAGATACACTGAAAAGATGGCCTTCTGTAAAACGTGGAGAGGAAAAAAATATTTTTGTATTTCAAGAACAGGCAGATGTTATGTTTAACTCTAGTGTAGTCTATGAGCTTTGTGTGCTTAAAAAATTTGCATTAGCGGAACTTAATAAAATCACAGAAGAAAGTCCAGTATATTATGAAGCAAGTAGATTAAGAAGCTTTTTAAATTTCTTTACAGATGTAGACAAAGATTTAGTACCAGACAATTCAATAATAAGAGAATTTACTGGCGGAAGTTGTTTCTATCAATATTAAAACGTAGTAATTATATAAAGCATCTATTATGTAGAGAATGGGAATGCAATAACAGATCCATTCTACATAATAGATGTTTTCAATTTTTTTAATTGTAACTTACATAGCTTAATGTATAAAGAAGAAAATGAAATTTTTCTTGCAGGTATTGCAAGTTACGAAGGAATAATTGTATAATTGATATGCAGGTATTTTTTGTTGCGTCATCTGAAGGTTTTATTATGTAAGATAGTAACAATTAATATTAGTTAAATAATTACAAAAGAATAACTTATGTAAATGCAGGGGAAAATAATTAATGATTGTTTTGCATTGTAGGTGGAGTATAAAAACAGATGAGGAGATAAAAATGAAAGACTATAGTGTTTTTGACATATTGGGACCAATTATGATAGGTCCGTCAAGTTCGCATACAGCCGGCGCTGCAAGGCTTGGTAAGGTTGCGGCTGTAATTGCAGGAAAAAATATAAGATCGGTTAGATTTGTTTTACATGGGTCTTTTGCTAAAACTTACAAAGGTCATGGAACTGATAGAGCCTTAATCGCAGGAATTTTAGGAATGGATCCTTGGGATGATAGACTTAAAGACTCAATAAGTATAGCTAAAGAGCGTGGCCTCGGCATAAAGTTTGAGTTTGAAGATTTGGGTGATGTTCATCCTAATACAGTTAAGTTTATTATAACAAAAAAAAGTGAGAGAGAAGTTGAAATCATTGGCTCATCTGTTGGGGGAGGCAATATTTTAATCTTTGAAGTTGATGGTGAACCAGTTGAATTTACAGGTAAGAACCCAACAATTATAATTGGCCATAAAGATACTCCGGGTATGATTTCAAAAGTGAGTACCATATTATATAATATGGATATTAATATAGCATTAATGAAGGTTTATAGAAATAGCAGAGGGTTAAAGGCGGTCATGGTGTTTGAAACGGATACAATAGTGCCTGATAATGTACTGGATAAAATAAAAATCATGCCGAACATTTACAATATAAGAGAAATAACTCCAGTACCACAGTCATAAAATAGTTAAGAAAGTTAGGGAGGATGTAATTGTGTTTGCAAACAAAGGAATAAATATTTTAAATATATGTCAGCAAAAAAATATATCAATTTGGGAATATACAATAATGTGTGAAGAAGAAGAAAGTGGGCTACCTAGGCACGAAATTATTGAGAAGATGAGAAAAAATTTAAATACAATGAAAGAGGCTGCAGAATACGGACTTATAAATGAAACTAGATCAATAAGCGGTTTAATAGGAGGAGATGCAATTAAACTCAATAGGTATGCAGAGGCTAAAAATACGCTGACTGGAGAATTTATGATAAAAGCAATGGCGAGAGCTGTTTCTTGCTCAGAAGTTAATGCAACCATGGGTAGAATAGTTGCGGCACCTACAGCGGGGTCTTGTGGAATACTGCCAGCAGTAATTATTACAGCAGGAGAGAAATTAAATAAAACTGAAGATGAGCTAATTAATGCATTATTCACGGCTTCAGGTATTGGGATTATAATTGCAAAGAATGCTACACTATCTGGAGCTGAAGGCGGGTGTCAGGCTGAATGTGGATCAGCAGCAGCAATGGGCGCAGCGGCCGTAGTTGAAATGATGGGTGGAACCCCCGCTATGGCAATGGACGCAGCGGCTATAGTTATAAAAAACATACTTGGATTAGTATGCGACCCTATTGCTGGTTTAGTTGAGGTGCCTTGTGCCAAACGTAATATAGCTGGAGCAGTTAGTGCTTTAACTACAGCAGATTTAATTATGAGTGGCGTTACAAGTCGAATACCTTTTGATGATACAGTTTTCGCTTTGTATACAGTAGGCAAACAATTACCTTGTGAATTAAGAGAAACTGCCATGGGTGGACTTGCCACAACTCCCACAGGCCTAAGACTAGCAAAAGAAATTTTATTAAAAGAAAAACATTAAAACAGATATATTTTTATATATTAAGAGCGGGATAGTCTAAAAGGATATTCCTTTTTTTATAATAGTCATAATTTAAAATACACAATAATATAATTAAACTAAAAGGTGATTATTTGGCACATAGAAGGGTAATTGATAATTATTATAACGATATAAATAATCTAGCAGATATTTTAAGTAAACTAGTTAATTCCTACAGGTTATTAATAGGTGGAGCAGACGAATTAAATAAAATTGCGCTAGCAAAAAAAAGTGATGTTAAGGATGCACTTAAAAGAGCTGACAATTTGGGAGACATTATAGATGAAACGATTAAGGTTTTAGATGATGCTAGTTATGGTTATATGTCTTATTGCAAAATAAAAACTGAAGTTATGAAATGTAAGATTCAAATAGAGTTTATAGAAACAGAAATTGACGAGGATTTAAGGTTAAAAGATTAAGGCACAAACAAACAACAATTAGGTATAGTATAGATATTTGTTGTTTGTTTGTACCTATGAAAAAGTGTGAGGAATATTTCTTACACTTTTTTTATTTGAAATTTACTTACCATAAGATAAGAGAGTATAAACATTATAATAATAGTAAGTGGGAAATTATTAGGCGAATTCAAAGTAATTAACGAGTAAAGTGCAACGAGCATTCCAGCTAGAGTAATAGGAATACCTGTATAAACGTTATTAAATGTAGAATTATTATATCTTGCTAGTCTATATGCACCAGCTACAGGAAAAATAAGGAAACAAACGTAACCTAAATAGCCTAGAGATTTGAAATTATATAAATAAAATATAAGAATAGAAGGTGCGACTCCAAAAGATACTAAATCGGCTAACGAATCTAATTCTTTTCCAAGGTCACTAGATACTTGTAAAAAACGTGCTACTTGACCATCGTATCTATCCATAAGACCAGCTAATAATATGAAGATAACAGATAACTTGTAATTAGTTTCAAAAGTCATTAATAAGGATAATAAACCAAAAATAAGATTTCCAAAGGTAAGAATATTTGGTACAGAAGATTTCTTCACTAAACATCACTCCTAAAATAATAAAAATTAATTATAAATTCGAATATTATGTTATTTTTTTTATAAAAATCATCTTTTTAATTATACCTTACTTTACATCAATATTTAAGTAAGTTAATCATATATTTTATTGTTACCCAAAAGGAAAAATTCTAAGTGAAATAAAAAAATATTAATATTAATTTTTCTTTATGGTTAAAATAAAAATAATTATTAATATTTATCTATATTAAAGCACTAAGAAGGAGGATTATAAAATGAAAGTTTCTGAAATAATGACTAAAGACGTTATAAGTTTATCTGCAGACGATACAGCGGAACATGCAGCAAGGCTTATGGAGGAGCATAATATAGGATCAATTCCTGTAAATACAAATGAAAAAGTAATTGGAATTGTAACCGATCGAGACATAATACTTAGATGTATAGCTAAAGGTGTAGATATAAAATCACAAAAGGTACGAGATATCATGACATCAAACCCAGTGGTAGGAGAAGAAAATATAAATGTGGATGATGCTGCTAGGATTATGTGTGAAAGGCAAATAAGGAGATTACCAATAACATCGAATAATCAATTAGTTGGAATAGTAACACTTGGAGATTTGGCATTAGAACCTAATTGTCGTGAAGAGGCTACATTAGCACTTAGTGAAATTTCTATTCCCTGTATTCACAATATTTAGAATTTATGTATTTACTATAAAACACTTAAAAGAAAATCCACAAGAAAAGGTATTCTTGTGGATTTATTTTTAAAGAGGTATAATATATGTAAATTAATTATCAAATTTTGAGGGAAATAGGAGAGAATTTAATGAATAAGGTGAAATTTATTTACAATCCATATTCTGGAGAAAATACTATAACATCAGATTTAGATGAGATAATAAGCATTCATCAAAAATATGAGCATACAATAGTGCCATATAGAATATGTTATGGATATCCTATAACTGATGCTTTTTATGATATAGATAAGGGGTATAGATATGTCTTAATAGCAGGCGGAGATGGAACAATAGATAGTGTAGTAAATGAAATGAAAAAAAGAAATATTGATTTACCCATAGCAATTCTCCCAGCAGGTACTGCTAATGATTTCGCGAATTATATCGGGATGCCTCATGATATTTATAAAGCATGTAATCAAATATTAAAAAGTGACGTAAAAAAGGTTGATATAGGAAAGATAAATCATAAATATTTTTTAAATGTAGCAAGTACTGGGTTATTTACAGATATATCTCAAAAAATGGATATGAATTTGAAAAATACTATTGGCAAATTAGCATATTATGTAAAAGGTTTAGAGCAATTACCTAATTTTAAAAAATTAAAAATAAAAGTCAGTTCAGAAGAAATGTTGTTTGATGGAGACATGTATTTAATGTTAGTGTTTAATGGACAGACAGCAGGTAGCTTAAAATTTGCATATAATGCTAGGGTAGACGATGGACTTTTAGATGTAATTATAATAAAGGCTGGAATAATGAAAAATATTTTAAATGTTTTTATTAGAATGATTCGAAATGAACACTTAGAAAATGTAGAAGGAATTGTTTATTTTAAAACAAACAGATTGGAAATAGAATGCTTTGAAGATATTGTTACTGATATAGATGGAGAAAGAGGACCAGATTTTCCACTTGTTATAGAATGTATTAAAGGTGGAATATCCATATTAGGTGCTAAAATATAGTAAGTTATGCATATTTTTATATATAAATTAATAAATATTAACAAGAGCAATTTTAGGGAGAGTATATAAATGAGTATATATTTTTTACTACTGTTAATAATAGTTATTTTATTATATCAAGGCATAATTTCAAGTTTGTTATATGCACCTAAAAAAATCAAAATAATAAGTGTTATAGCTTTAATTTTAATGACGTTTAGATACATAGCTTTATTAATTCTTTTCATTATGAAAAATCAAAATTATTTGTATCTATTAAAAACCTTATTATACACAAACTTTCTTTATATACCAATGTGTGGTATTGTTTCACTCTTTATATTTTCTAGAAATAATAGAATTAAGCTTAAAAAAATTTTATTTATATGTGTCATTTTATTTATAGCCTATTTCACTGTGATATATAAATCAACTGCAATTATTAATATATCAAATATCAGTGGATTTTCTATAGAATTACAACTCAAAGATTATTTTTATGTGGGGCTTCTTATATTAAATTCGATTTTTATTATAAAGGGTATAGAACTTTTTAGTAAAACCTATTCTAACAAAATAGGTGCTCTGCTTATAATAATATCATCTAGCATTACATTAATATCAGTGCTTTTAACTTGTATAAATTCAGATATTGTTTGGTTACTACTAGGAGATATTTCTTGGATTGTAACTATAAACTATGGTTTAATAAAATTTAAAAAATAAAGTAATAAAAAGGGATATACAGCTATAATTAAATACATAGCTGTATATCCCTTTTATTTTTTAACCTTGTCTTGTTCTAGGATGATGTTTTGAATTGGGTCTTGCTGCCTTCTTCGAAGTAATCTTCGGTGCTGTTGTTAAAGTTGGTTTTGAATTAATCTTCAAAGTTGTACCAGAAGAGGTTTTCGAATCGGACTTCACAGGGGATGATTTAGAACTCTTTTTCCTTGTGAATTTCGAATTAGTATTGTTTTTCATTGGTCTGGGTGGTATCAATGATTTTTTGTCAAAACCAATTAGATCCTCCCTATGAGCTTTTATTAGTGCTTCTTTTACAATATTATAGTTCTCTGGATTTTTAAATTGAAGCAGAGCTCTTTGCATGTTTTTTTCTTTTTGATCATTTGGAACATAAACCTTTGCGCCTGTGAACGGGTCAATTCCTGTGTAATATATTGTAGTAGATAAACTACCTGGTGTTGGGTAAAAATCTTGGACCTGTTCTGGAGTGTAGCCCATTTCATTAATGTATTCTGATAATTTAATAGATTCCACGAGGTCACTGCCTGGGTGGCTTGACATAAAGTATGGAACCAAAAATTGATTTTTATCTAGTTTTTGATTAAATGCGACATATTTTTTTACGAAACGGTCATACACTTCTTTTTTTGATTTTCCCATTTGATCTAGTACCTTGTCACTAATGTGTTCAGGTGCTACTTTTAATTGACCGCTAATATGATGTTCACACAATTCCTCAAAAAATTTAGTATTTTTATCATAAATCAAATAATCATATCTTATTCCAGAACGAATAAACACTTTTTTGATGTTTGGAATGACTCTAACCTTTCTTAATAAATCTAAATATTCTGTGTGATCAATAATAAGATTTTTACAAGGGGTTGGATACATACATTGTTGATCTTTGCATACACCTACTTTTTCTTGAATCTTGCAAGCTCTATGTCTAAAATTTGCTGTAGGGCCGCCTATATCGTGAATGTACCCCTTGAAGCCCTTTAAAGTAGTCAAAAGTGTCGCTTCGTCTATAATAGATTTTTGGCTCCTATTTTGGATAACTCTGCCTTGATGGAAGGTTAAAGCACAAAATGAACAACTACCAAAACAACCTCTATGACTGGTTATAGAAAATTCAACTTCCTTTATAGCTGGAATACCACCTTTGGCTTCATATATAGGATGATATGTTCTAGTGTATGGAAGACCATAAGTTATATCCATTTCATTTTGCGTTAAAGAAATTTGAGGAGCATTTTGTACTACATATCGATCGCTATGTTTTTGTACTACTGTCTTCCCTCTTATATCATCTTGCTCCAAGGATTGTAATTTGTAACTCTGGGCATAAGCATTTTTATCTGCCACTACATCTTCAAAAGAAGGCACCACGACGTAGTCCTTAAGTTCACTAATATCTTTTGAAGCATAGACCGTGCCACGAAGTGTAGTCATTTTATCTATGTTCATACCATACTTAAAAAGATTAGCCATTTCGACTATAGTTTTTTCTCCCATACCATAGATTAGCAAATCTGCTTTGGCATCAATTAATAAGCTTCGCCTTACTTTATTGTCCCAATAATCGTAATGAGCAAATCGCCTAAGACTTGCTTCTATACCTCCGATTATAATTGGAACATTTTTAAATGCTTCACGGGCTCTATTACAATACACAATTACAGCCCTATCTGGACGATGACCTGACTCACCACCTGGTGAATAAAGATCAGTATGCCTTTTTTTCTTTGCTGCAGTATAGTGGTTGACCATAGAATCTATATTGCCAGAATTTATAATAAATGCATATTTAGGTTTACCGAGTTTTCTAAAATCATCAACGCCTTCCCAATCAGGTTGGGCTATAATACCTACATTAAAACCTTCTCGTTCTAAGGTTCTTCCGATAATTGCAGTTCCAAAAGAGGGATGATCTATATATGCATCCCCTGTAATTATTATAAAATCTAATTGAGATATATTTCTTTCCTTTAAATCATTCATGCTAATAGGTAAAAATTGTTTGTTTACTATCATATAATCCTCCTAAGAGACTAGTCGAACCTTAGTTTGTCGAACTCATAGTTCATTAAACCTTGGTTCGTTGAACTCATAGTTCATTGAACCTTAGTTCGTCGAACTCATGAGTTCATTAAACGAGAGTTCGTTGTCTTATGTTAACTCTATCTAATAATATTAACATAATTACTGAAGAATATGAACTATAAAAGTTTGTAAATGCTAAAACCTTATCAATATATGGAATTTTTCTTTTATAGTTGCATTTTGAAGTATATATAATATACTTATATAGAGAAAATGTTTTTTGAAATAAAGTAAAAACATAATAATCAATAGTTTATACGAAATAAATTACAGGTGGTGAAAATAAATGGAAGATGGCCCTCGAATTAGAAGGTCAAATTTAAATTTAAAATTTAATATTAATATGCAGAGAATTTCTTATTTTAAGAATTGACATAGTAAAAGTAGTGATTAAGAGCAATGGGTTAAAATTATGTTTTGATATTTCTCTGCATAAGAGGAGGGATATCTATGGAAATAATTTCTGAGTTTTTTTTAAGCAAGTTATTAAATCAAAACGTATATGATGAATTCGATGATAATATCGGAAAATTATTTGATATTTACGTTACAACTGATCAAGGGTATCCAAGAGTTATAGGATATAAAATTAAAAAAGCAAGTGAAATTTATAATTATGAATTTAGAAATATTGAAATATGTAAAGAAGATAAAAAAATAAGTGTACAAGTAAGAGGGGTTAAGGATATAATTCCTAGAAAATTCTCTTACCTTTTATCTAAGCATTTATTAAACAAACAAATAGTAGATGTTAATGGAAAGAAAGTTGTTAAAGTTAATGATTTAACCATGAAAAAAGTTGCTGGAGAAATAAGGGTTGTAGCTGTAGAATCGGGCATTATTGCAGCTTCTAGAAAATATAAATTAGACGGACTAATAAGAGCTTTTTATAATATATTAGGTAAAAAACCTCGGGAAAATAGTATAACATGGGAAAGTGTTCAATCACTAGAAATGGTAGATCACAGCTTAAAATTAACAAGACCCTATGGAAAGTTAACTAAGCTTCATCCAGCAGATCTTGCAGATATTTTAGAAGGACTGGATACTAAGGCTCGAAACAAAATTTTTGAAAGTCTTGATAAAGATTTAGCAGCGCATACTCTAGAAGAACTACAGCCAGAGGTTCAGGCGGATATTTTAAGTACAATAAATAGTATACTCGCACAGGAGATTTTAGATGAAATGCCTAATGATGAAATTGCTGATATTTTAGATGAGATGAAGGAAGTCGATGTAGAAAAAATTCTCCTAAACTTTAATAAAGATGATGAAGAAGAAATTAGAGATCTTATGAATTATGAAGAGGAAGTTGTTGGAAGTATAATGAATAAAGATTTTATATCTTTTAATGTCAATATTACAGCTAGTGAAACTATAGAAATCCTAAGGGAACTTCAACCTGAAGATGAGGTAATACACTATATTTATATTGTAGATGAAGATGAAAAACTTCAAGGATCTATTTCACTTAGGAATTTAGTTCTCTCAGCACCGGTTCAGAAATTGAAAGATATTATGGATGATACAGTTATTAAAATAAAAGATAATCAAGATATTGAAGAAGCTGTTGAACTGGCACTTAAATATGATTTGATATCTTTACCTGTAGTTGATAACGATGAAAAGTTATGCGGAATAGTAATTATGAATGATATTATTGAGGAGCTATTGTCTCCTAGATGGAAAAGAAAACTTAAAAAAATTATATAAAATGCACTGTGTTACTAGATTATAGTAGCGCAGTGTATTTTTTTTTGAATTTAACACAAACTAATGATGCTAATGAATTATATATATTTAATCTAAGGAGGGATAAATTTGAAACTTAGAAAACATTTACTCAAAAGATGCAGCGCTGTAGTTATGGTAATTTTAATTGCATATTTTGCAAGTGAAGTTTATTTTAATATTTCGGCAAGAGCTATAGCGCAGGTTTACAAATATGGGTCAAGAGGAGACCAAGTTAAACTAATTCAGACTAAATTAAAAAATTGGGGTTTCTATAATGAAAGTGTTGATGGAATATACGGGTACAATACCTATCTTTCTGTCAAGGCTTTTCAGCGAAAGAATGGATTAGCAGTAGATGGAATAATAGGAAATTCGACACTTGCAGCCATCGGGTTGCCAAGTAGTACATCAACTTCCGGTGGATCGCCCTCTAGCAAAAACGTAACAAATAACAAGGATGTGGAATTAGTAGCTAGGCTTATAAATGGTGAGGCTAGAGGAGAACCTTATGAAGGTCAAGTTGCTGTTGGTGCAACAATTTTAAATAGAACAAAAGACGCAAGGTTCCCGTCTACAATAGCAGGAGTAATTTATCAACCAGGTGCATTTACGGCTATAGTAGATGGACAAATTAATGCAAAATTAGAAGCAAGTTCTACAAGGGCTGCAAGAGACGCATTAAATGGATGGGATCCCTCAGGTGGTGCTGTATTCTATTTTAATCCTGCAACAAGTACTAATAAGTGGATATGGTCACGGCCACTTATAAAAATAATTGGTAAACATAGATTTTGTAGTTGATAAAACTAAGTTAAATGTAAGATATTTTGAGCAAATTTAACATTAAAAGCTACTTAATAATTTCTAATAATATTAGAAATTATTAAGTAGCTTTTTTATATTGAATTATAAAATATTAGATTGAATGAAACTTTAATTTTATTTTAAAATTTAAATATTTATTTACAAGATAACATTAGTATTATTTAATTTATGGTATAATATTCTTAAATGCGTTTAAACAATTTACATATATTATACACAAAAATTTAATAAAATTTATACAAACTTTAAACAAATTTTACATAAAAAGTGGTAAACATGCAACTAAATATAAATAAATACGTATATTAAGCGAATTGTTTTTTAAAATACCACTGATATTTATAAAAAAACAAATTATATTGGGGGTACTGCTTAATGCCAAGCAAGTTCGAACAGTTGTACGACAAGTACTATGATTGTGTTTACAGGTATATCTTTGTTTCTGTAAAAAATAAATGGAATGCAGAAGATATAATCGCTACTGTATTTACTAAGATATATGAAAACAATGATAAAATTACTGACGTAGAAGCAAGCAAAAATTGGATTTTTAGAATAGCTCATAATACTATCATAGATTTTTATAGAAAAAACAGCAAAATAATCCCTATAGAGAATTTTTTTGATAGAGGGGATGAAGATTTTGGATATGAAGATATTGTTATTAAAGATGAGTTTAATGGAGTAAAAAAAATAATTGATCAATTACCGGAAGAAACTAGAAAAATGCTTTATTTGAGATTTTATGGTGGACTAAAATTCAGAGAAATTGCTCAAGCGGTAGATATAACGGAAAGTACTGTTAAGTCAACTATTTCAAGGGCTATAAAAAAAATCAAAAAAAATTATGACTGTAGTTTAGGAGGTGATGTAATTGGCAGTAAATGAGATTAATGTTGAGAAAGTATTGTGTGACGATGCAGCAAAAATTGTTATTGATGAGAAATTTAAATATGATTTAAAAAAGAGAATATTGTTTGGAGATAAGTATAACAATGTTATAGAACTACCTAAACATAAAAATAATTTTATAAAAAACAAATATTTCAAAATTGCTTCAGGTCTTGTAATTTGCGTATTTGTAGGCGGGACAATATTCAAGGCTATAAATGTTCCCAGCAAAAATATTTTTACTAAGGCTGATGGAAATACTGATGTAATTATGCCGATAGTTAATGCTAAAGGCTTGACGGGAGTTAGTAGTGAAAAAATAAATCCATTACAAAGATTAGATGATATTATAAAAAATAATTATAAAACTAAGCAAATAAATCTAGCCATAAAAAATGCAAAAAACACTGATGTTAAAGCTTTGGCTGAAAATGGTGATAATAATAATGCTATTATTAAAAAAGATACGAATGGGGAAAATTATTCAGAAAGTGATGCTTCTATAAATCAAGGATTAAGTATTAAAGGTACCACACATGCCAGTGCACCAACTGTTGTAAAGGTTCCAATAGATGTGCCTGACAGGGGTAACGTAAAAAACGATACCAGTGATAATTTGAAAGCCTACGACTCAAGGTATTCTTTTGATGATAAGAAATTAGTTAGTGTTAAAAATGATGGTATATATGTTAAAAATATAGATTCTTCAATAGAGACAAAGTTAATATCTTATAATGCTGCTACTCAAATTATTGATAAACCTAATTTTACACCTAAAGGTGAAATAATTTATTATAAAGCAGAAAAAGCAAGTTCGGAAAATGGTGCTATATATTTATCTGATAAAAATGGCAAAAATCCTATTAAAATTGTTGATGGGAAAAGCCCTATGGTATCAAAAGATGGAGTAAAATTAGCATATGAAGTTAATGGTTCAATATATATTGAAAACCTATTAACAAAAGTTAGAAGTTTTGTTGCTAATGGTAAATATCCTGCTTTTTCAGATAATGGAAACCTAATTAGTTATGTAAAAGAAGGAAATATTTCTAGTTTGTATGTTTTTAATATAGCAACAGGCAAAGAAAATAAATTAACTAATATGGAGATTAATGCTGGAAATAGCAGCATTCAATCTTGGGCAGCAGCTGTAAGAAGTGTAAATGGTACTAGTAATTTAAGCGTAACTGGTAAATATAGCTACTTCGAGAGTATTTGGTGTTCGAGTAATAAAGAAATATATGTTCTTAGAAGAAATAATCCTGCGCAAGTATTTGACTTAATTAAGTTTAAGATAGATTAATAACTAAGTTATAGAAGGCTAGACAATAAATTTATTGTCTAGCCTTCTATAACTTTTAATTTCATTTATTTATTCTAAATTGCAGTATTTAATAATTAAATTCAGCGTACATAATATGGAATCCATATGAGTTCTTTCATAGCCATGTGAAGCAAAAATTCCTGCACCGATTAAAGCTGTTTTTATATCCCATCCAGCTCTTAGAGCAGCAGAAGCATCAGAACCATAGTGTGGATAAGTATCTATCTTATAATCTATTTTTTCATTTTTGCATATCCCAGTTAATTCTTTTCGTAAATATAAATCATAAGGACCTGATGAGTCTTTAGCACATATACAAACGCTATATTCGGATGAATTTTGATCTGGTCCAGGGCAACCCATATCTACAGATACAAACTCTTTAGTATTTTTTGGAATAGATGCAGAAGCACCATGCCCAACTTCTTCATAGTTACTAATAAATATATTAGTTGTATAAGGAAGATCAATTTTATTTTCTACTATGTATTTAATAGCATAAAGTAGAATAGCAACTGAAGCTTTATCATCTAAATGCCTAGATTTTATAAAACCTTTTTCAGTAAAAAGTGTTCTTGGATCAAAGCAAATAAAATCACCAATGCTTAAGCCCAATTTCACAACTTCTTCTTTCGAAGAAATTTTCTCATCAAGAATCACCTCCATATTCTCAGCAGTTCTTTTAAGTTCACGTGCACCATCACCACTAATATGTACTGAAGGTTTTATGGTTTGAATAGTTCCTGTAAATATTTTACCATCAATAGTTTCTATTGTGCAGTTTTCACCCTCTATTGAATTCATCATATATCCACCTATAGGATCTATGCCTAAAGAACCACTAGGATTAATCTTTTTAACCATTGCACCAAGTGTATCAGCGTGAGCGGAAAGTGTTCTTTGATAATCATTATTTCGTCCTCTTAAGGTAGCCACAATTGCGCCTTTATTGGTGGTTAAATATGGTACGTTTAGAACGTCAAGTTCACCCTTTATGTAGTCCATAATTTTTTGTGTATAACCAGATGGACTGGATATTGATAGAATGGTTTTTAAATAGTATTTAATTTTACCTTCATCATAATTCATATTATCACTCCTTAAAAATGGAATTAGTATGAGCATAATTTTACCATAAAAATTGACGGATTAGTAGCAAAATATTTGGCTAAAGTCAATGAACAGGCTTGAGTGCATAGGTTTTAATTATATAGGATTATTAGTTTCTTTGTAGTATAATATTCATGAGTAGAAAAGGGGAGTACACATGGGGAAAAAAGCAATTATTATATTAGGGGTTTTAGTATTGGTGGGTACAATTATTTTTAGTAGCTTCTCTTATGTTAAAGTAAAAAAATGGGATGCTTTGATTTTACCTAAAGTTAAAATAGAAAATGAAGATTTAACAGGTAAAACTAAGGAAGAGGCGCAAACGATAATGAAGGACAAGTACTTCAGCGAATTGGCTAAGAAAAAAATAACCATAGTAACTGGTGATAAAAAATATGTTTTGAATTATTCAACTATAAATGCAAAATACAATATTGATGAAGCAATAGATCAGGCTATTAGCTATGGTCATGATATGAATATGTTTCAAAAATATAAAGCTATCAAAAATCCCGTTGAAAAGCAAATAAAGTTAACCTTTGAATATAATGATAAGAGTGTTGATAATATAATAGAGAAAATAGCTAAAGATACAAATAAAAATCTCGTAAATGCAACTATAACTAAAGGTAGTGGCGGGCAATTTATTGTTACAAATGATGTTGTTGGAAAGCAGTTAGAAAAAGCTAAATTGAAAAGTAAGATTAAAAGCAAAATAGAAGGCGTTTTGTCAGAAGATGTTATAAATATTACGGCTCCAGTAACGCAGTTAAAACCTAAAATTTCAGCTGCTGACTTAAAAACAATAGATTCAAAAATATCAGGATATTCTACAAACTTTGCGAGCTCAGCAGAAGGTAGATCAACAAACATATATTTATCTACTAAAAGTATAAATGGAACATTACTTATGCCAGGTGATGTATTTAGTTTTAATGGGGTTGTAGGACAAAGAACAGTAGCAAGAGGATATCAAACTGCAGGGGTAATAATTGGAGATAAATTAGAACAAGGATTAGGTGGGGGAATATGTCAGACTTCATCTACTTTGTATAATGCAATGCTTACAACGCAAATCCTCTCTGTAGAAAGAATCCACCATACAATTTCGTCAGGTTATATACCCAAAGGACAAGATGCTACAGTTGATTACGGCAATCTTGATTATAAGTTTAAAAACACGTTTAAGTATCCAATATATATTGAAGGTTTTATATCAAATAGAAATATTTATTTTAATATTTATTCTAATTCTACATTAACTAAAAGAACATATGAAATAACAAACGAAACATATGAACTTACAAAGCCGATAACAGTAACGGTGCAAGACCCAACAATGTATGAGGGACAAAATGAAGTTGTTAAGACTGGTTATTCAGGATTTAAAGTTAGAGTTACTAGAAAGACTTATGAAAATGGGAATGTAGTTAATTCAGAGGTTATAAATAATGATACATTTCACGTTATCAATGGCATTGTAAAAGTTGGTACTAAAAAGAGAACATAACGTTTAATAAACGTTATGTTTTCTTTTATAGAGAATGAGGAGGAGAAAAAAATGGACTATAAATTGATATGTATAGATATGGATGGTACATTGTTAAATGATAAAAAAAATATTAGTGAGAGGAATCTTAAATCTATTCGGTTAGCTAATGAAAAAGGAGTTCGGATTGTTGTGTGCACAGGGAGAATTTTTACTTCCGCGAACTTCTTCTCGGAACTTTTGGGAGTTAAGTCACCGGTGATAGCTTCAAATGGTGCTTATATTAGGGAGAAAGATAGAGATGAAATAGTATACAATGCAACACTCGGTGAGGAAAAATGTAAGAAACTTTTATCTGTTTTTAGGCAATATGATATATATCCACATTATTACACCAGTAATAAAATTTTTACAGAGGATGTAACATTTTCTTCTCGTTTTTACAAGGAAACTAATAAGATATTATCAAAGGATAATCAAATTAAATCAATGCTTGTGAAGGATTGGAATAAAGTATTTAAGGAATATGGAAACGAAATTTTTAAATGCATAGGAGTAGAGGTTGATTTAGAGAAAATTGAAAAAGTAAAAAAATCATTAAGAGGTATGAATGATTTTGAAGTGGTAAGTTCAAATTTTGATAATTTTGAAGTAACGAATAAGGGAGTAACAAAGGGGAATGCAGTTAAAATTCTAGCTGATTATTATGGGATAAATAAAGAACAGGTTATTTGTATAGGAGATAGTGAAAATGATTTATCTATGATTGAATTTGCAGGACTCGGGGTTGCTATGGGAAATGCGGATGAAAATGTGAAACTAGCATCACAATATATTACTGATACTAATAATAATGATGGAGTAGCAAAGGTTATTGAGAAATTTGTGCTAGAAGTATAATTTTCTTGAATTATGCTATAACAAAAGCATATAGTGCTAGAATGCTTTCACTTCACCAAGTAATTCTAAAATTCATTTTATTTACATCTGCTAAAAAATACAAACTCGCTTGCTCAAACATGTATTTTTTTTCACGCATCTGCAAATAAAATAAATTAAGAATTACTGAGGCTTGTTCAAATGCATTTTACGCGATATATACTTTTGTTAACATAATCTAAGAAATAAAATCTAATTTTCACAATGATTATTAATAATTGCTACGAGTATATAGTAGGAGGAGTGTAAATTGCTGTATGACTAACCTCGATAGGTAGTAGCCAAAGAACAGGTATTATAGTTGTTGCAAGTAAGTAGGGGCAGAGTCGACGTCAGTTTCGGCTTCTGGTTTTGATGGACTCCTTACGAGCAATCCATTAAAAATTTATATTATTAAATTCGTCAGATAATGCTATAATTAGTCTATGTAATATAAAAAAAGGAGTGATTCAAAATGAAGTGGGAGGAAGTTAGAAACCTGTATCCTGGTAAGTTTGTGAAATTTGAAGTCGTAGAATCACATATAAAAGATGGAAAAGAGTATATAGATGAAGTTGCTATTATAAAAGCTATAGATGATGGAAAAGAGGCCATGAAGGAGTTTATTAACTGTAAGCCAGGTCAATTAATATATAGTACAATTAATGAGCAATTAATTATACAATTAGTTAAACATGTAGGGATAAGAAGGAGTGTACAGGGTGAATAGACTGCAACTGAAAGATGGATTACTTTACACCTCTATAACTTTATAGCATGAAGGCAAGTATGTTGTAGTGGATGATGTTATAATTGATACCGGAGCATTTCATACTATCATAGCTCCTGATTACCTAGAAAAAATGGATGTTGCTTTTTCTGATGAAGATGAATTAGTCAAAGCGTCTGGGTACGGTGGAACTGTTTCCTATTCACTTCGAAAGAAGATGAATTCAATTGAATGTGAAGATATACAGATTGATGATATAAAAATAGACTTTGGTGAGATTGATCCTAATGAAAGAGTTAATGGGTTAATTGGGTTAGATTTTTTGAGGAAAGCTGGAGTTATATTAGATTTGGTTGATTTAGTAATGTATAAGAAGAGTAATTAACAACCTCAGAAAATAAAATGTTACCGTCCGCCTTGTCTGGTGGACTATTTTTATATAATAATTTGTACAATTGTGTGGTACAAAAGAAGAAACAAATAGATATTAGGGAGGACATAGATGGATTATATAGAACAGATTATTGAATTTATTCCTTACAATGAACAAGAAAGCCAAGATAAAAGGATAATTCTCGATTACATAAAAAAATTTCCGAATAACATTCTGTTAAGAGATAATGAATTTGCACATATCACAAGTTCAGGTTTTATCATGAACAAAGGATTGGATAAAGTGTTAATGATTCATCATAATATACGAAATACTTGGGCTTGGACTGGCGGACATGTAGATGGAGATACGGATTTTTTTCATGTTGCAATTAAAGAGGCAAAAGAAGAAACAGGTATAAACGCTGTAACAGCGTTTACAAAAAATATAGTGTCTTTAGATATTCTACCTGTATATGGACATGTAAGAAGAAATAAGTATGTTAGTACACATCTACATCTTTCGGTAGCATATGTTCTTATCGCAAGTGAAACAGAAACACTCATTGTAAAGGAAGATGAAAATAGTGGTGTTAATTGGTTTTCTTTGGATAAGTTTACTGCAGATCATTTTGATGAAAAGGATGTTTATTTGTATAACAAGCTAATTCATAGGGCTAAACAAACTAACTAGATTGAATATTTAAAATATGAGAGCATTTTATCACAGAATTGATAAGTAGTTTTGTTTGCTTGACAAAACTCTCATTATTTCTATAATAGAGAGAACATCATTTACTATATAAAACACGATGTATGAATCTACCATAAGCAGACGATATTTTTTTGATTTTAGATTAAAATCTTTTGGAGTAACACCTTTGTTCGGGAATTGAGACAAAGAACTAATAACATAATCTAGCTTATTAATTAATTCAATAGCTGCAGGCGGATTATCAATTGATATATAGTTTAAAATATTAGTAACATCATCAATAGCTGTAGGATAATATACAACTTTATATAATTTAGGCATTGTATTTACTTCTTAAAGTTTTCATGAAGTCCTCATGTTTAATTGTAGGAGCACCATTAGCCTTTTCTGCTTCAGCAACAGCCAATTTCTCGTATAAATTAAGTTTTGCTTGAATTTGTTCAAAATAAGCTATACTCATAACTACAAGGTCGCCTTTACCGTTTTTTGTAATATAAACAGGTTCAGCTTCTTTATGACAAATTTCAGAAATTTCATTAAAGTTATTTCTTAAATCAGAAATCGGAAGAATTTTTATCATTATTGACACCTCACTATCATAATTATGATATAATTATATCATAATTATGATGAATAGTAAAATTTTTAAGTGCGAAAACAGATTTCTATAGATAATAAAGCAAAAAGAATATATAGTGAATACAGTGAGGTTGAATTTCACTAAAAGGGACATTTTTAAAAAAAATAAAAGGAGCATTTAACTATGGAAAATAAGTTTTTAGGATCAATAAGAAGTGATTATAAAAAAGATGTAGATAAGAAAAGAGATTTTAACAAGTTTAAAAAATTATATAATATGAGTGAAAAGAAAGATTACACCTTAGATGATCAGACATGGGATGATTTAGATATGGATAAGGTATATGGAAAATTGGATAGAGCATATAGTAGCCCTGGAGAAGCGGCTTTATATTCAATGCTGAGAAATCCATTAATGAAGGAAGATAAATTAAAAGAAAGAGGAAAATTAATTACATTATTTAGTGAAAATAAAAAATTAAGGGAAAGTCTTTCGTGTATTTTTTTTGAATTAAATAGTGATATAAAAAATAGTTTTCTAGATATGATAGAAACTGAGCTTGTTATTAATAAAGCTAAATATTATATTTATACTATTCTCGGAAAGGTATTTCCAATAATAGCAATTTTGCTCGCTATATTTGTGAATATTAAATTTATGTTGGTACTTTTTGGATTAAGCTCAATTAATATGCTTATAAACTCAGTAGAAGTAAAATCAATTAAGACTAATGGCATTTTTTATTTGCAGAAAAATATTAAAGCAGCTAAAAAAATTATAAAAATAAATAATAAAGATATTATCTATTATAAGGATAAAATAACATTATTACTTAAAAATGTAAGAGATATAGACAGAAATACAAGATTAATAGGGATTGTAAATATGTGGGGAGGACTATTTGAATTTGTTTCCATCATTTTTCTTTTAGAAGAAAGTGCTTATTATTCTATTTCTCACAGAATAAAAAAGGAAAAACAAGGGTTACTAGACCTTTATTATACAGTGGGAGAATTAGAAGCATTAATTTCTATTTCAGGTTATAAACAAAATTTAAAGGAGCCTTATGTAAAACCTAATTTTATAAAAGAAATTACCTTAGAAATAAAAGATGGAATACATCCTCTTATAGAGAATGCTGTTCCCAATTCAATTAACATACAAAAGGGTGGAATTGTGCTTACGGGAACAAATATGGCTGGAAAATCTACTTTTTTGAGAATGATGGGAGTAAATATAATATTGGCCCAGAGTTTTTACTTTACTTTAGCTAAAAATTACAAAGCTCCTTTTTTCAACATTGTTTCATCAATTAGCCCTAATGATGACTTAACAAAGGGCAAGAGTTTCTTTATGGCAGAGGTAGAATCAATTCAGAGAATAATTAAAGCATTAGAAAAGGATATTCCAGTATTCTGCCCTATAGACGAGATATTTAGAGGTACAAATCCAATAGAGAAAATTTCAATGTCAGCTGCAATATTAACTTATATAAACAATGGTAAAAGTATTTCTATTGTAGCTACTCATGATAGAGAATTAGTTGATATTTTAAAGGAAAATTATGAATTCTATTACTTTAGCGAAAAGGTTGATACTAAAAAGGGGTTAAGTTTTGATTATAAGATAAAAAAAGGAGTTTCTCAAACAAGAAATGCTATAAAACTTTTAGAATACATGCATTATCCAAAAGAAATAACAAATGCAGCGTACAAAAGAGCTGAGATTATAGAAAGGTAAAGGTGATTAGTTATGAATTTAAATATAGTTTTATTTCAACCGGAAATTCCACAAAACACTGGTAACATCGGAAGAACTTGCGTACTTACCAATTGTAAACTTCATCTTATAAAACCTTTAGGGTTTAGCTTAGAGGAGAAACAACTTAAAAGAGCAGGCCTTGACTACTGGCCTTACTTGGATTTAGAGATACATGAATCATATGAAGCATTTATCGAAAAATATAAAGGCTCCACTTTTTATTATTCTACAACAAAAGCTTCAAAATTATATTCGGAAGTGGAATATAAAGAAGGAGATTTTATAATCTTTGGGCGAGAGTCGTCAGGACTTCCTGATAATGTTCGTGATAATAATCTTGAAAAATGTATGAGGGTACCTATGATAAATAGCACAACTAGGTCGCTTAATCTTTCTAATACAGTGGCTATTGTGACATATGAAGCTCTTAGGCAGTTGGGCTTTATTGATATGAAATAAAGGGGAAAATGAGGAGGCTTAAGTTATGGAACATATTTATGATACTATAATTATTGGTGGAGGCCCTGCAGGATTATCTGCTGGACTTTATGCATCGAGGTCAAAAATGGACACTTTAATTATTGAAAGAGGAGAGTTTGGCGGACAGGTTGCTACAACATATGAATTAGATAATTACCCAGGATCCATTGAGAATTGCACCGGGGTTTCATTAAGCAAAAGAATGAAGCAGCAAGCAGAGGAATTTGGAACACAATTTGCTTTCGAAGAAGTAACACATGTTAAACTTGAAGGTGATATTAAAGAAATTAAATGCACTAAAAATATTTATAAGGCTAAGACAATTATAATTGCTACAGGAGCATTCCCAAGGCTCGGAGGATTTAAAAACGAACTGGAACTGAGGGGAAAAGGTGTTTCTTATTGTGCAACTTGTGATGCTGATTTCTTTGAGGATTTAGATATTGTTGTACTTGGTGGTGGAGATTCAGCTATATCTGAAGCTATATACTTAGCTAAATTTGGAGAAACTGTTACTGTAGTGCATAGAAGAGGTGAATTAAGAGCTTCAAAGTCACTTCAAGAAAAAGCATTTAACAATCCAAAGATAAAGTTCGTTTGGGATACAGTAGTTGTAGAGGCAAAAGGCACAGAAATATTAGAAAGTTTAGTAGTTAAAAATGTTAAAACAGGTCAAGTTAATGATTTGAAAGCAGACGGATGTTTTGTATTTGTAGGGTATCTTCCTATTTCAGAATTATTTAAAGGTAAGATTACTATGACTGATAGAGGCGATGTCATTACTGATGAAGAAATGAGAACTAATATACCAGGAGTATATGCAGTAGGTGATATTAGAGAAAAATTGCTTAGACAAGTAATTACAGCAGCAGCTGATGGAGCGATAGCTGCGACTCATGCAGAACATTATATTGAAAATAAATTAGCTAGTTTATAGTAAATAACTAAGAGTTCAGGAGGCGACGTGGAAATGATAGAATTAAATAAGGATAATTTTTCAGCAGAAGTATTACAATCTGAGAAACCCGTATTTGTTGATTTTTGGGGAGAAAAATGTAATGTTTGTCAAGCACTTATGCCCGGAGTTCATAACCTTAACGAAAAATACAACGATAAAATTAAATTTGCTAGCTTAAATATTGTTGGCGCAAGAAGAACAGCAATTGCTCAGAAGGTTCTAGGGCTTCCAACAATGGTGATTTATAATGGTGGAGAAAAAGTAGCTACAATAACACCAGATAAAATATCTTCATTAGAAGATGTAGAGAATTTTATAAAAGATTACTACAATACATTGTAATTTGGTACTAATTGTATTAAATGTTCAATAAGAATTAAAAGATAAGAGTAAAATATAGATACGAAGGAAGATGAAAGATGATTGACCCAAAAAAGACACTGACTGGAAAAAAGGTTATTATTATTGGAGATAAAGATGGAATATCAGGTCCTGCCATAGAAGCCTGTTTGAAATCTACGGGAGTCGAAGTAGTGGATGTAACAACAAAATGTTTTGCCTGCAGTACTACAGGAGGACTGGACGTCGATATCCAGCAAATAATAGTTGACTGCGCTACGAAACACGGTGCGCAAAATTTGGTAGTGGTAATTGGGGGATCTGAAGCGGAATCATCGGGACTTTGCGCAGAAACAGTTACAACTGGAGATCCAACTTTTGTCGGTCCTTTGGCAGGAATCGCTTTAGGTCTGGTTGTTTACCATGTATTTGAACCAGAAATTAAAAATGAATGCGAAGAGTCAGTTTATGAAGAACAATGTGGAATAATGGAAATGGTTTTAGAAATAGATGAAATAATTTTGGAAGTAAAATCAGTTAGAGATAAGTTTTCTATGTATAGACTAAAAAGATGTTAAAACATTGTAAATATAAAGAGGAAATTCAACATATATATAGAATATGTAATGGGTTGGACAATAGTATTGTTTAATTAATTATTTAGGGGGGGTATTATTATGAATAAAAAGAAGCTAGTTTCAGTACTAACAGTTGTAGCTATGGTTACAACATTGTTTGTTGGGTGTGGAACTAAGAAGGAAGCGGTAACACCAGCACCAGTAGCACCAAAAAGTACAGTAAGTATAGGACTATCTACTGATGAAGGTGGATTGAATGACAAATCATTTAACCAAGCAGCAGATCAAGGGGTTAAAAAAGCTAAGGCTGAAGATGGTTTCACATACAAAGCTATTGAATCTAAACAGAAAGAAGACTATGTACCAAATTTAGAAGCATTACTTGATAATGGAGCAAATCTTGTTTTTGCAGTTGGATTTCAAATGTTTGATGCAGTGACACAGGTTGCTAAAGCTCATACTGATAAAAACTTTGCAATTATAGACTCAGTTGTTGCACTTCCAAACGTGACATCAATTACTTTTAAAGAACAGGAAGGCTCTTTCTTAATGGGAATAATTGCTGGAAAAATGACTAAAACTAATAAAATTGGGTTTATTGGTGGACAAGATGGAGAGTTAATAAACAAATTTGAAGCTGGTTTTGCAGCTGGAGTTAAATCCGTTAATCCAGAAGCTGCTAAAGGCTTATTAAGTACAGATGGCAAGAGTGCAGGAACAACTGTAAAATATGCAGATAGTTTTGATGATACAAATAAAGGATACGAATTAGCTAAATCATTATATCAAGGTGGTTGCGACGTAGTTTATCATGCAGCAGGTGGAGTTGGTATTGGTTTATTTAAAGCAGCTCAAGAATTAAAAGATGCAGGAAAACCAGTTTGGGCTATTGGAGTTGATATGGATCAATCATTAACAGTTCCACAGTATGCTGATGTTATACTTTCAAGTATGATCAAAAGGGTTGATACAGCAACTTACAATGAAGCTAAAGCTGAAGCTAAAAAACAATTTAAAGGTGGGACCGTTGTTACACTTGGATTAAAAGAGAAAGGTGTAGGAATAGCTGATACATCCAATAAAAACGTACCACAAGCAATTTTAGATGTAGTTAAAACTTATGAAGCTAAAGTTATAGCTGGAACAATAGTTGTTCCAACAAACAGAAAAGGAGCAATGGATTTTAAATAATTTTTTAATGAAAAATCTAATTTTCCATTCGTTATTACTTACTATTTTTTGATTTTCAGTATACAATAAGAGCTAGATGTATTACATCTAGCTCTTTCTAAAAATAATTGTAGTTTAAGTCTTTTAAGGAGGAAAGTAAATGGAAAAGGTAATTGAAATGAAAAATATAACCAAAGTTTTTCCAGGAACCATTGCTAATGATAATGTAGATTTTGAACTATTAAAAGGAGAAACACATGTTCTTCTTGGCGAAAATGGTGCAGGAAAAACAACGCTTATGAATATTCTTTATGGTTTATATAAACAAGAGAAAGGCGAGATTTATGTAAGCGGTAACCTAGTGAATATATCGACACCAAATGATGCTATAAAATTAGGAATAGGAATGGTTCATCAACATTTTATGCTTGTACATAATTTTACTGTGACACAAAATATTATATTAGGTATTGAACCTAAAAAAGGTTTTAAAATAGATATGATAAAAGCAACTCATGATGTTAAAGAAATTTCAGAAAAATATGGTTTTGAAATAGATCCCAATGCTGTTATAGAAGATATTTCAGTAGGTCAACAACAAAGGGTAGAGATACTGAAAGCACTATATAGAGGTGCACAAATTTTAATATTAGATGAGCCTACAGCAGTGTTAACGCCAAAGGAAATAAAGGAACTCGGAACTATAATTACAAATCTGGAAAAAGAAGGAAAATCAGTAATACTAATAACACATAAATTAAAAGAAGTTATGAGTATGAGTGATAGAGTTACTATAATAAGGCGAGGTAAGATAACAGGTACAGTAAAAACTAAAGAAACAAGTATAGATGAATTAGCGTTGCTTATGGTAGGCAGAAAAGTTAATTTAACTGTTGCAATGGAAAAGGCTGTAATTAAAGGCGAAATATTAAAGATTGAAAATCTTTGTGCCAATGACCAAAGAGGATTACCAGCAGTTCAAAATCTGAATCTAGTAGTAAATGGAGGAGAGATTCTCGGGATAGCTGGTGTTGATGGTAATGGACAATCTCAATTTATTGAAGTTTTAACTGGGCTGAGAAAACCTAAAAGTGGAATTATTATATTAAATGGTAAAAATATATATGGTAAATCGCCAAGAGCTATTATGTCAGCAGGGGTTGGTCATATACCAGAAGATAGACAAAAGAGAGGGCTTATACTAGATTACTCTCTATTCGAAAACTCAGTACTTGGATCTCATAGGAATGCACCATTTAGCAAAGGCATTGTTATGAATTATAGTGAAATTAGAAAACACTGTGATGATCTTATTGAAGAATTCGATATTAGAACTCCTAATGCAGATGTGAATGCTGAATCGCTATCAGGTGGTAATCAACAGAAACTTATAGCAGCTAGAGAAATTTCAAAAGATCCAGAATTATTAATTGCAGCACAACCTACAAGAGGGCTTGATGTTGGTGCAATTGAATATATTCATAAAAGACTAGTCGAAGAACGAGATAAGGGTAAAGCGGTTTTATTAGTTTCTTTAGAACTTGATGAAATATTAGCATTATCGGATAGAATAGCTGTAATGTATGATGGCAAAATAGTAGATACACTCGACAGATGCGACGCCACAGAGCAAAAACTCGGTATACTTATGGCTGGTGGTGCTCTTAGTGAAACATCGAAAGGAGTTGAAAATAATGAGTAAAGAACAAAAAAAAGATACAAATTTTGCTAACATAGTGAAGAATGCACTTAAATCACTTGCTTTCCCTTTGTTTTCTATAATTGTTTCAATATTTGTTGCTGTATTTTTTGTAATGTGGGCAAAAGGATATTCTATATTACAGTATTTTTCAGCTCTAGGAGATTTATTTGGACTTATATATAAAGGTGGGTTTGGTAATACAAGAGTAACATTTGTGACGGTATCAGAAGTTACCCCATTAATATTTACAGGAGTTGCAAATGCTATAGCATTTAAATGTGGACTATTTAATATAGGAGTTGCTGGTCAATTTATACTTGGAATGTTAGCTGCAGCATTTGTAGGAACTATTCCAGGATTAAATCCTGTAATTCATATATTTTTGATCATTATAGCAGGCTTTATAGCAGGCGGAGTATGGGGAGCCATACCAGGATATTTAAAGGCTAAGGTTGGTACTCATGAAGTTATTAATACAATTATGATGAATTATATATCCATTTATTTAGCCAATTTCCTTGTCTTAAGAACTGGATTTGGATTGGCAGGTAAATCTACTACTGCAACTATTCAAAGCAGTGCACAGCTTTATAGGTTTGTTAGTGGTAGTGAAGCTAATATTAGTATATTCCTTGCAATAGCAGTAGCAATTTTTACCTTTTGGTTATTATGGAAAACTACTGTTGGATATGAAATAAGAGCAGTTGGTATAAACCCACATGCTGCAGAATATGGTGGAATTAATATAGCAAAAAATATGGTTCTGGCAATGGTACTTTCTGGTGGAATAGCGGGAATTGGTGGGGCAACACATGTTGCAGGTGTTCTTCATAATGTGAAAAATTTTATGTCACTTCCATCTTATGGGTTTGATGGTATCGCAGTTGCACTACTTGCCAAAAGCAATCCTATTGGATGTATAGCTTCAGCTTTATTATTTGGAACATTAAATAGTAGTGCTAGAACACTTCAACTAAATGGAATACCAAAAGACATAGTTTATTTAATACAAGCTATAATTATTATATTTGTAGCTACAGATTATATTGTTAAATACTTCTCAGAAAAGAAAAAGAAGGGGGCGATTATAAATGAGTAGTGTTATTTTAATAAACTTGTTAGCGCAAACTCTAAGAATAGCAACTCCTCTAATTTTTGCAGCACTCGGTGGTATATTTTCTGAAAAATCAGGTGTAGTTAATATAGGTCTTGAAGGTATGATGGTAATAGGTGCTTTCTTTGGGGTATATGGAAGTTATATTACTGGTAACCCGGTAGTTGGAATATTCTTTGGTGTTACAGCTGGTGGGGTATTAGGTTTAATACATGCATTTTTAAGTATACATTTACGCGCAGATCAAATTATTTCAGGTACTGCAATAAATCTTTTTGCGACAGCCCTTTCTAGTTTCTTAATATTTAAATTATTTGATGGTAAAGGCGGTCAAACGGACATAGTAACTGGACTTTCATATAAAATACCAGATTGGATTAAGAATATACCATTTTTAGGTGACTTTCTAGCACAGCTAAATTGGTTTGTTATATTATCTATTATTTTAGTATTTGTATCACACTATATACTATATAAAACACCTTTAGGACTTCGAATTAGAGCCGTAGGAGAACATCCAAAAGCTGCTGATACTTTAGGAATAAATGTTTATAAGATAAGGTATTTATGTGTTATTTTATCAGGAATGCTTGCGGGCCTTGGTGGAGCGGCTTTATCTCTTGGAATAACTCCACTTTATCGAGAAGGTATGGTTGGAGGGCGTGGATTTATTGCCTTAGCAGCTGTTATTTTTGGTAATTGGAAGCCATTTGGAGCATTCGGTGCAAGTTTGTTATTTGCATTTGGTCTTGCATTTAATATTTTTGCACAGGGGCTTAGTTGGAATTTGCCGTCAGAAGTATATAATGTTATACCGTACGTACTTACAATGCTTGCGCTTGCAGGGTTTGTTGGAAAAACAACATCACCTTTGGCGGATGGAAAGCCATATGATAAAGGATCAAGATAATTTTTTTATTTTTCAATAAGGCCAAAAGCATAATCTATATTTATATCTTGTGCTATGGTATAATATTTATAATAGGTTGATACTTAAAATAAATAACAAGCTAAACTTGTTATTTATTTATTTGTACCTAAGATGAGGTGATAGATAAGATGAACATTAATTTTGGTTTGAATTTGATCCAAGAGCAAAAATTAATAATGACGCAGGAAATGCAGATGTCTGTTAAACTTCTTCAAATGTCCGCATATGAGCTAGGACAATTTGTGAATAAAGAGATGCAAGAAAATCCGGTGCTCGAGGAAAAAGATTTGCAAAATCTTAAAAATAATAATAATGATATTTATGATTATAAGCAAATAATTAAATACCTTGAGAAGGATGATTACAAAATAAAGAATTATAATGCAAAAACTGAAACGGAAGAGGTTTCTCCTTTTTATTACATTGCACAAGAGAAATCCCTAAAAGATTATCTCAGCGAGCAAATAGGTGAACTTACCCAGCCAAATGAAATATTAGTTATTTGCAAATATATGGTTGAGAACTTAGATACTAAAGGTTATTTATCTGCAGATTTGTTGGATATATGCAAGGAAATCGGAACATCAAATGAAAATGCTGAAAAAGCACTTAAAATTTTCCAATCTTTAGAGCCACAAGGAATTGGAGCTAGAAATTTAAGAGAATGTTTAATAATTCAATTAAATAATTTGGAGATGGATGATGAAAATATTTATAAAATAGTAAATAACTATTTAGAGTTACTAGCAGAAAATAAATATAATGATATAGCTAAAGAATTGAAAATTACAACTTCAGAGGTTCAAAAATATGGAGATATAATAAAAAAATTAGAGCCTAAACCATCAAGAGGATTTTATACCGGTGAGACCGTTAAATATGTTGTACCTGATGCATACATTAACAAGATTGATGACCAATACTTTATTTCTATGAATGAAGATGTACTTCCCAAACTGAATATAAATAGTTTATATAAAGAAATTATTAAAAATGAAAAAGACGTAGAAGCTGTGGAATATGTGAAAAATAAACTAAATAGCGCAATGTTTCTTATTAAAAGTATTGAACAAAGAAAGAACACTGTATATAGAGTGTTAGAAGAAATTTTGTCAGTTCAAAAAGAATATTTTGATAAAGGTGCCGAATATTTAAAACCAATGACACTTAAAAAGATTGCTAACAATTTAGAAATGCATGAATCTACTATTAGCCGTGCTATCAGGGAAAAATATGTTAGTATAAATAATGGTAAGGTCATTAAAATAAAAGACTTTTTTACTAATGGAATAACGTCAGTTGTGGGTGGCGAGGATATATCTACAATTAATATTAAAAAATTTATTAAAGAAATGATAGAAAATGAGGACACTAAGAAACCCTTATCCGATCAAATTATTTGTAATCGATTAAATTTAGAAGGCATGAATATTTCAAGAAGAACTGTGGCAAAATATAGAGAAGAACTTGAAATTAAAAGTTCTTCTAAAAGGAAAAGATTTTAAGAAATTTATTTAGTTAATCACTTCGTTAACAAAATGTTAACATGTTTTTTTGAAATACTAATTTAAAAAAGTTAGTATTTCATTTATAATGTAAGTGGGAACAAAAAATATAAGCTGGGACTTAAAAAGTCCAGAAAGGTGTTCAAGTGGAAAAAATATTAAAATTAGAACTGAAAATAGTGCCAGAATTAATAGATAGTCTTGAAAAACGGCATGATATACTTAGGACTATATTTTTTAATCAACCTATAGGACGAAGAATCTTAGCAGATCATATGTGCATAAGCGAGAGAATAATAAGAAATGAGATAAATTTTTTAAAATCTCAAAACTTAATTGAAGTTAATGCATTGGGTATGTTTATAACAAAAGATGGTCAAGAGATTGTAAATCAGCTAAAAGGATTTATTCATGAAATTAAAGGGCTGTCTAAAATTGAAAAATTTATTGAGAATCATTTGAAGCTTAAGCAGGTCATAGTTGTTCCTGGAGATGTAGACATTGATAAAAGTGTTCTTAAAGAAGTTGGAAGGGCAGCCTCTAGTTATGCTATGGATATTATTGAAGATAATAATATAATTGCATTAACAGGTGGATCAACTGTTAAAGAAGTTGTAGATAGTTTCCCCAAAAACAATAAATATAAAAACGTTTTAGTAGTTCCTGCTAGAGGTGGTATGGCGAGAAATGTAGAAATTCAAGCTAATACTTTAGTTTCTAGGCTTGCAGATAAAATCGGTGGGAATTATGAATTATTACATGTACCTGACAATTTAAGCAATGCAGCTTTGGAGACCATATTGAATGAAAAAAATATAATAAGCATAATTGAAAATATTAGAAATGCTGAAATCCTTATTTATGGTATAGGTATTGCTAAAGATATGGCAATAAAAAGAGGAATACCCGAAAAAGAGATAATTGAGCTTGAAAAATTGGGCGCAGTTGGAGAGGCATTTGGTCAATACTATAATGAACTTGGAAAAGTAGTTTATTCTACTCCTGCAATTATGGTAAAAAATGAAGATGTTAAAAACAGTAAAATATTAATTGCAGTAGCGGCTGGGGAAAATAAAGCTAGAGCTATTATTGCCACTGAAATCAACCGTTCTAGCACCGTATTGATAATTGACCAAGCAGCTGCAATAGAAATTATTAATATTTTAGAAAAAATTGAGTAAACTATATAATGATTTTTAAAAAGAAGAATTATATATTTACATATAAGTAGATTATTAAAATTTAGGAGGTTTTGCCAAAATGGTAAAAATAGGAATTAATGGATTTGGAAGAATAGGAAGAAACGTATTTAAGGCTTTAGTTGCAAATTATTCTACAGAATTACAAGTGGTAGGAATTAATGATTTAACTGATGCTGCAACACTAGCTCATCTTTTAAAATATGACTCTCTTTACGGAAAATTTAACGGAACTGTAGAAGCTAAAGAAAACTCAATAGTAGTTAATGGAAAAGAAATTAAAATATTTGCAGAAAGAGAACCAAAGAATATCGATTGGAGTTCACTTGGAGTAGAAATAGTTTTAGAATCAACAGGATTCTTTACAGATGCTACTAAAGCAGACGCTCATTTAGGTGTAAGTGTTAAAAAAGTTCTTATATCTGCACCAGCAAAAAATGAAGACATTACAATAGTTATGGGAGTTAACGAAGAAAAGTATGATGCATCAAAACATAACATTATATCAAATGCATCATGTACAACAAACTGTTTAGCACCATTTGCTAAAATTTTAGACAAAGAATTTGGAATAGTTAAAGGTTTAATGACTACAATTCATTCATATACTGGAGATCAAAGATTATTAGATGCTCCACATAGTGATATGAGACGTGCGAGAGCCGCTAATTTATCAATGATTCCAACTACAACTGGAGCTGCTAAAGCAGTAGCATTAGTTTTACCACAATTAAAAGGAAAATTAAATGGTTTCTCATTAAGAGTTCCAACTCCAACAGTTTCATGTACAGATTTAGTATGTGAAGTTTCAAGAGATGTTACTGTAGAAGAAGTAAATGCAGCATTTGAGAAAGCATCTGAAAATGAAATGAAAGGAATTCTTGGTTATAGCTTAGAACCATTAGTTTCAATTGATTTCAAAGGAGACGAAAGATCTTCTATAATTGATGCAATGTCTACTATGGTTATTGAAGGAAATATGGTTAAGGTTGTTTCATGGTATGATAATGAAGCAGGTTATTCAAATAGATTAGCTGATTTAACTAAATTTGTTGCAGATAAACTATAAAATTTAATCTTACTATAAAACTGTAAGAAAATGTTAGCATAGTAATAAGGCCTGGTTTTATAGTTAGTCTATGGAATCAGGCCTTTTTATATTTTATTAATATAAGGCACATTTAAATAAATAACAAGTTGCATGGTAGTCTATTTATAGGGTAGCCTATTTATATGAATGTTCTTAAATTATATTCTTAAATTACAATAATTTTATATTATAAATGAGAGGAGAATGTGTATGAAATTTAATAAAAAAACAATTGAAGATATTGAGGTTAAAGGTAAAAATGTTTTAGTAAGATGCGATTTTAATGTGCCATTAAAAGATGGAGTTATTACAGATGTAAATAGATTAGTAGGTGCTATGCCTACAATAAATTATTTAATTAAAAATGGAGCAAAAGTTATTTTATGTTCACACCTTGGAAAACCAAGTGGTCAAGCAAAACCTGAACTTACACTCGCACCTGTTGCTAAGAAATTAAGTGAAATGTTAGGGAAAGAAGTAGCTTTTGCAGCAGACCCAAATGTAGTTAGTGATAATGTGAAATCCGTTGTTTCAAAAATGAAAGACGGAGATGTGTTATTATTAGAGAATACAAGATATAGAAAAGAAGAAACTAAAAACAGTGAAAACTTTTCTAAGGAATTAGCATCTCTTGCAGATATATTTGTAAATGATGCATTTGGATCAGCACACAGAGCTCATTGTTCTACAGTTGGTGTAACACAGTTTGTTAAAACTTCAGTTTGTGGATATTTAATTCAAAAGGAATTGAAATTTTTAGGAGATGCTGTAGAGAACCCTGTTAGACCTTTCGTAGCAATTTTAGGTGGAGCTAAGGTTTCAGATAAAATAAATGTTATTGAAAATTTACTTGAAAAAGTAGATACTTTAATAATTGGTGGAGGAATGGCTTATACATTCTTAAAAGCCGGAGGTTATTCTGTAGGAAGTTCTTTAGTTGAGGAAGATAAAGTACAATATGCTAAAGTTATGATGCAAAAAGCTGAGTCAAAAAAGGTTAAATTTTTAATACCTGTAGATAATATTGTTGCTGATAGATTTTCAGCTGATGCAAAACCAGTAGTTACTGAAAGTCAAAATATCGCAGATGGGTTTATGGGACTTGATATAGGTCCTAAGACTTGTGAAATCTATAAAGGTGCTATAAGCATTGCTAAAACAATTGTTTGGAATGGTCCAATGGGAGTGTTTGAATTTGCTAATTTTGCAAAGGGAACAATAGCAGTGGCAGAAGCTATGTCAAAAGTTGACGGAACTACTATAATAGGTGGTGGAGATAGTGCGGCGGCTGTTAACCAATTAGGATTCGGAGATAAAATGACCCACATATCTACAGGTGGTGGAGCATCTTTAGAATTTTTAGAAGGTAAATTGTTACCAGGAATAGAAGCACTTACAAATAAATAGTAAATAACTTAAATACTTCATACTTTAAAATAAATGATATTTATATAAAAAAAAATAGGGGGTTTTTTCATGAGAAAAGGTATAATTGCTGGAAATTTTAAGATGAATAAAACTGTAGCTGAATCTGTAATTTTAATTGAGGAAATGAAACCATTAGTTAAAGATGCAAAATGTGATGTTGTAGTTTGTCCTACGTTTTTAGCTTTAGACGCGGTAATAAAAGCTACTAAGGGTACAAATATAAAAGTAGGAGCTCAAAATATGCATTTTGCAGATAATGGCGCGTATACAGGTGAAGTTGCACCAGGAATGCTTAAAGCTATGGGCGTTGAGTATGTTATAATTGGCCATAGTGAAAGAAGACAGTATTTCAATGAAACTGACGAGAATGTAAACAAAAAACTTAAAGCTGCTTACAATCATAATATTAATCCTATACTTTGCATTGGAGAAACTCTTAGTGATAGAGAAGGAAATATTACAGAAAAAGTCTTAGCTAATCAAGTAAAATTAGATTTAGAAGGACTTATAAAACAGCAAGTGGAAAAATTGGTTATTGCTTATGAACCAATTTGGGCTATCGGTACAGGTAAAACTGCAACTGCTGATCAAGCTAATGAGACAATTGCTTTTATAAGAGCAACTGTTGGAGGTATGTTTGGACCAGATGTGGCGCAAAAAGTTAGAATTCAATATGGCGGCTCTGTTAAACCATCAACTATAAAAGAACAAATGGGTAAATCAGATATAGATGGTGGATTAATTGGAGGAGCTAGCCTTAAAGCAGAAGATTTTGCAGGAATAGTAAACTACTAAGATATTTTAGAAAATCAATTAACTAATGTGGCTAAGCTACAAAGGTAGATTAAGTTGCATTTGTAGCTTAATCTACTAAAGTGGCCTATGCCACATTAAATGCTTAATTATACCTGTAGATATCAATACACATTTATTTGTGTTGATTATTGGGAATGATTGGTGGGGGGAATAAAAATGTCAAAAAAGCCAGTAATGCTAATGATTTTAGATGGATTTGGATTATCAAGTAACGTTGATGGAAATGCAGTATTTTCGGCAAATAAACCAAACTATAACAGACTAATAGAGAAGTATCCAAGTACAAAATTAACCGCAAGTGGCCTGGAGGTAGGATTACCAGAAGGTCAAATGGGAAATTCAGAAGTTGGACATTTAAACATAGGTGCAGGTAGAATTATATATCAAGCACTTACAAAAATAACAAAAGAAATTAAGGAAGGAGACTTCTTTAAAAATCAGGCTTTTAATAAAGCAATAGACAAAGCTATTAAAGCTAATTCTTCAGTGCATCTTTTAGGATTATTGTCTGATGGAGGAGTTCACTCTCATATTGATCATTTAAAGGCTTTAATAAAGCTTGCTAAAGATAAAGGTGCTAAAAAAGTTTATGTTCATGCTTTTTTAGATGGTAGAGATGTGCAACCAGGTTCAGCACTAAAGTATATAGCAGAAATTGAAGAATATATGGATGAAATAGGTCTCGGTAAAATCGCCACAATATCTGGTAGATATTATGCTATGGATAGAGATAAGAGATGGGAAAGAGTCCAGCTTGCATATAATGCTATGGTTTTATCTAAGGGGGAGGAGAATGTCTCATCAATAGATGCAGTGCGCAAAGCTATGCATGATAATAAGACAGATGAATTTGTTCTTCCAACAGTTATAATAGAAAACAATAAGCCGATAGCTGCTATTAAAAATAATGATAGTGTAATATTCTTTAACTTTAGACCAGATAGGGCTAGAGAATTAACACGGGCAATAAACGATAAGGAATTCGAAGGTTTTAAAAGAGAGACTTTAACACTTAACTTTGTATGTACTACTCAATATGATATATCTATAGAGAATGTTGATGTAGCATATACACCTGAGAGCTACACGAATACACTTGGAGAATATGTTAGCAAGATGGGTAAAAAGCAGTTAAGAATAGCAGAAACAGAGAAATATGCTCATGTTACATTCTTCTTTAATGGAGGAGTTGAGGCTCCAAATGTTAATGAAGATAGGGCATTAATTCCATCACCAAAAGTTGCAACGTATGATTTACAACCAGAAATGAGTGCATATGAGGTAACATCAGAATTATTAAAGAGACTTGAATCTGATGTTTATGATATGATTATATTAAATTATGCTAATCCAGATATGGTAGGTCATACAGGAGTTTTTGAAGCTGCTAAAAAGGCTATAGAAACAATTGATGAATGTCTTGGAAAAATCGTAGATGTCGTTCTAGGGAAAGATGGTTGTGTATTTATAACTGCAGATCATGGAAACTCTGAGCAAATGATAGATTATTCCTCTGGAAAACCCATGACAGCACATACTACAAATTTAGTGCCATTCACATATGTTTCCAATCATAGTACAAAGCTAAGAGATAATGGTATATTGGCGGACATTGCTCCAACTATGCTTGAGGTTATGGGGCTTGCAAAGCCGCTTGAAATGACAGGAAAATCTTTAATAAAACTATAATAACTAACTTACAAGGTAAAGGTGATAATATGATAGAAACATAACTATAATATTATCTAAGCTTAATTTGAGTTTTCTTTAAATTTAGGATTATTTTATTTGAACATAGAGAAGAATAATAATATATAAAAAATTTGGAGGTAACATAATATGAAAAACTTTATTGAAATAATTGATATTTATGCAAGACAAATTTTAGATTCAAGAGCAGTTCCAACTGTTGAGGTTGAAGTAACTCTGGAAGATGGAACTATAGCAAGAGCATCAGTTCCATCAGGTGCATCTACTGGTATATTTGAAGCCGTAGAATTAAGAGACGGAGACAAAGATGTATATAACGGAAAAGGTGTTTTAAATGCGGTTGATAATGTAAACAATATAATAGCTGAAGAGGTAGTTGGAATGAATGTATATGATCAAATTGCAATTGACAAAGCAATGATAGCACTTGATGGAACTCCAAATAAAGCTAAACTTGGTGCTAATGCAATTCTGGGGGTGTCCCTTGCATGTGCTAGAGCAGCGGCTGAATCATTAGGACTTGGACTATATCAATATATCGGTGGAGTAAACGCTAAAGTTTTACCAGTTCCAATGATGAACATAATAAATGGTGGGAGTCACGCTGATAATAATGTAGACTTGCAAGAGTTTATGGTTATGCCAGTTGGAGCAACTTCTTTTGCAGAAGCTTTAAGAATGAGTGCGGAAGTTTACCATGCATTAAAAGCATTATTAAAAACTAAAGGACTAGCTACTGGTGTTGGTGATGAAGGTGGATTTGCTCCAGACTTATCATCAAATGAAGAAGCTATAAAAATAATTATCGAAGCTATAGAAAAAGCTGGATATGTACCAGGAAAAGATATATATATAGCGCTTGATCCAGCAGCTTCTGAATTCTTTGAAGATGGTAAATATAATTTAGCTTCTGAAGGAAGAATATTAACTCCGGAGCAAATGGCTGATTATTATGTAGAATTAGTTAACAAATATCCAATTATCTCTATTGAAGATGGAATGGCTGAAGAAGATTGGGATGGCTGGAAATACTTAACTGATAAAATAGGCGATAGGGTTCAATTAGTTGGAGATGACTTATTTGTAACTAACACTGATAGATTAAAAATGGGAATAGAAAGAAAAACTGCGAATTCTATTCTTATAAAATTAAATCAAATAGGAACACTCACTGAAACATTAAATGCTATAGAAATGGCTGAGCGTGCAGGTTATACTGCAGTAGTTTCTCATAGATCAGGAGAAACTGAGGATACCTCAATAGCTGACTTGGTTGTAGCTATGAATGCAGGACAAATTAAAACTGGTGCTCCAGCTAGAAGCGAAAGGGTTTCTAAATACAATCAGCTTTTAAGAATAGAGGAAGAATTAGATGAAATGGCTGAATACAGAGGGTTAAAAGCATTTTATAACATAAACAGATAATTTGTTTTATTAAGAGTATAGCCTATGAAGGTTATACTCTTACATTTTATGTACGTTTATATAGATTTTTAGATGGAATTGTGTTAAACTTAATTAAAAATTAAAGTATATTATGGAGTAAGTATGTGAATTACAATCCATTGTAAGTTACATTAGAGTATGATAAAATAGTTTAGTATTCAATGAATAGGGGGTGTACACATGCATAGTTTTTTAATAGTTTTACTAGTTATAACTTCAATTGGTGTAATTGTATCAGTTATGATGCAACCCAGTAAAACAGATGGATTAAGTGGGCTTATAGGAGGAACTTCTGAAACTTTTTTTGCGAAAAATAAAACCAAAACTGCAGAGTCAGTCTTGGCAAAAGTCACAGTAGTTTCAGCAATTTGTTTTACTATAATTACGTTGATGTTAAATTTTATTAAATAGGATAGTTTAATCAAATTGAAATAAATATATTAATTTCACAGCAGTTTATTTAAATTATTTTTAATAAGCTGCATTTTTTTTATGTTTTTTAGAAATTAGTATATATGTGATAAAATAATTTAAAGTAGTTTATGATAATTAGAGGTGAAGGATGATGAGTCAATACAGTTCTAAATTAACAAGTAAGGATATGGATTATTTGTTCGAAGGTATTTTAAGCCTGAAAACAAAAGAAGAGTGTTATAGGTTTTTCGAAGATATATCCACAATAAATGAAATTAAAGCATTTGAGCAAAGATTTCAAGTAGCAAAAATGTTAGCAGATAAAAGGACTTATTTGGATATAACAGGTACTACAGGGGCAAGTACTGCCACTATAAGTAGAGTCAATAGAGCTTTAAATTATGGTAGTGATGGATATAAACTTATATTAGAACGTTTGAAATTAGAGAAATAAACATATTTGTTTTCAAGTGTAAACAAAGGGACTGTTAACATATGTTTACTTAGTTTAACTATTAAAGGAGTGGTTTCATGGATTTGAAAAATTTGTTAAACAAAGAGCAATGCGAGGCTGCAATAACAGTTGATGGTCCATTGCTAATACTAGCAGGTGCAGGGTCAGGAAAAACAAGAGTTTTGACTTATAGAATTGCGCATATGATTGAAGATTTAAAAATATATCCGTCACAAATTTTATCAATTACTTTTACTAATAAAGCGGCTGGTGAAATGAAGGACAGAGTAAGGTCTTTAGTAGGTAAAATAGCAGATAATATGTGGATTTCTACTTTTCACTCTAGTTGTGTTAGAATACTTAGGCGAGAAATAGATAAGATAGGATACAATAAAAACTTTACTATTTATGATAGTTATGATCAAAAAAGTTTAATTAAGCAGTGTATGAAAGAACTTGATATAAATGAAAAAGATCTAACGGATTCAGAAATTTTAGGAAAAATATCAAATGCTAAAAACGAACTTATTTCTTCAGATAAATTCAAAAGAGAAAATGAGAGCGATTACAGAAAAAATAAAATTGCTGATGTATATGTTCTTTATCAAAAAAAACTAAAGTCAAATAATGCATTAGATTTTGATGATTTAATTTTTAAAGCAGTTGAACTTTTAAAAAATAACAAAGACGTTTTGGATTTTTATCATTCGAAATTTAAGTATATTATGGTTGATGAGTACCAAGATACAAATAAGGCACAATATGAACTTATAAAACTTTTAGTAGATGAGTCTGAAAATATATGTGTGGTTGGAGATGACGACCAATGTATTTATGCTTGGAGAGGTGCTGATGTCACCAATATCTTAGACTTTGAAAAAGATTATCCAAAGGCAAAGGTTGTGAAACTTGAGCAAAATTATAGATCTTGCGGGAATATACTTAAGGCAGCTAATGAGGTTATAAAAAATAATTCTCAAAGAAAAGATAAAGCACTAAGAACAGAAAAGGATTTTGGAGAGAAAATTAATTTATACAGAGCATTTACAGATAGAGATGAGGCAAATTTTGTAGCAACTCAGATTAAGAAAATAATGACAGAAAAAAATAGAAGTTATAAGGATTTTGCAATTTTATATAGGATGAATTCTCAATCACGTATTTTTGAGGAAAGTTTTAGAAAACATTTAATTCCATATAGAATAGTAGGGGGATTAAAGTTTTACGATAGAAAAGAAATAAAGGATATAATGGCTTATTTAAAACTTATTAATAATCCACTTGACGATATTGCTTTAAAAAGAATTATAAATGTACCTAAAAGAAATATAGGCGATGCAACTATTCAAAAAATACAAGAATTTGCAAATGGCATAGAACAATGTTTGTATAGTGCAATTCTTGATGTAGACTTTATTCCTTCGCTTACAACTAGAAATAAGTCATCAATTAACAAGTTTGTGAGTCTTATGAATAGCTTTATGGCTAAAAATGAAGAGGTGAGTGTATCTTCGTTAATTAAAGCTATAATAGATGATACAGGCTATTTAAAACAATTGGAAACTTCTAAGGAACCAGAAGATGAGTCGAGGGTGGAAAATATAAAGGAATTAGTATCAGATGCTGTAGAGTTTGAAAGAACTTCAGAAGACAAATCACTTTTAGCATTTTTAGAAGGGGTAAGTTTAGGTTCGACTACTGATGATCCTGATGAAATCGTAGATACTGTAGGAATGATGACAGTACATAGTGCAAAAGGTTTAGAATTTCCAGTAGTATTCATGGTAGGTATGGAAAATGGGATATTCCCAGGCATGTCCTCTCTGAACAATTTTACTGAAATGGAAGAATCAAGGCGTCTGTGTTATGTTGCTATTACAAGAGCAGAAGAAAAGCTTTATATAACGTCTGCCGAGAGTAGAATGGTATTTGGAAGAAATGTAGGATATCAACCGTCAGACTTTATCAGCGAGATCTCTCCAGATTTAAAAGAAATTATTGGAGGAGTTAAAAATAGAACTGTGCCTGTATTAAAGAGGAAAAACTCTAGGGATTCACAAAAATATAATCCTCATGGTCTGATGAGCACGACTAACATGGAAAACAAAACCACGCACGATTATCTATCTGTTACAAGACAGGAAAATAATTTAGGTAATCAAATAATTAAAAGTGAAGCTACAGTAGGTAGAAAAGTTAGACATAATAAATTTGGCATAGGTACTATAGTGTCAACTTCAAGTTCTAATGGTGACACACTGATTTCAATAGCTTTTGATAACATGGGAATAAAAAAATTGATATTAGATAAAGCTCCCTTAGAAATGTTATAAGATATATGAAAATAGGACTAGCATATGACTTGTTATTTATTTTGTTTGCATGAAGACATCTAGAATGACTTAGTGCATCTTGGGTAATATAACTAGTGAGAATGCTAGTCATTTTATTTCATATCACCTATATGTTTTAAATATTACACAGGAGGATAAGGTTGTAATGAATGTAGAAGATAGAATTAACGAAATCAAAAAGATAATTAAATACCATAGTGATAGATATTACAATGAAGATAGTCCTGAAATATCAGATTATGAATACGATACATTAATGCTTACGCTAAAAGCAATGGAGAAAACACATCCAGAACTTATCACCTTAGATTCCCCAACTCAAAGAGTAGGTGGAAATGCTAAAAGAAAAGCTGGGGTATTAGTAAAACATAATGTCCCAATGCTCAGTTTGCTGGATGTGTTTACAAAAGAAGAGGTCTATGCCTATGTAAATAAGATGATTGAACAACTAAATGATCCAACGTTTGTTGTGGAACGTAAAATTGATGGTTTGTCAATGTCTCTGCGTTATGTAGATGGTAAATTAACAGTAGCTGTGACTAGAGGTGATGGAATTATTCAAGGTGAGGATGTCACTGAAAATGCTAAAGTAATTAAGGATGTTGTACGGAAACTTAAAGAACCCATTCCATACCTGGAAATTCGTGGCGAAGTATATATGTCGAGTGGATCCTTTGATAAGGTTAATGAACAACAAGAATTATTAGAGAAAAAGATATTTGCCAATCCAAGAAATTGTGCCGCTGGTACATTAAGGCAGTTAGATAGTAAAATAACAAAGGAAAGACAATTATCTTTATTTATTTTCAATATTCAGGATATTAAAGGAATTGAATTTAAGTCGCATACCGAAGGTTATGAATGGTTAAAAAATCAAGGCGTTAAAGTCATTGAAAATTATGTGAAATGTAAAACAGCAGATGAAGTGTGGAGTGCGGTGAAGGCTATCGGCGAGGAAAGAGGTAACTTAGCGTATGACATCGATGGAGCTGTTATAAAAATTGATAATTTGGAAGATAGAAAAAAACTTGGAAATACTTCAAAAGTTCCTAAATGGGCTATAGCTTATAAATATCCTCCAGAAGAAAAAGAAACAAAATTAATCGATATTGAAGTATCAGTAGGCAGAACAGGTAGAATTACTCCAACAGCAATATTTGAGCCGATTCGTTTATGTGGAACATCTGTATCTAGAGCAATCCTTCACAACCAAGATTTTATCGATGATTTAGATATAAGGATTGGAGATATAATTGTTGTATACAAATCTGGAGAGATTATCCCAAAGATTAAGGGTGTAGTGAAAGAAAAACGTGTGTGCGAATTAAGTGAATTTAAGATTCCAGGCATTTGCCCAGTTTGTGGAACGCCTACTGTCCGTGAGAAAGATACTGCTGATATCAAATGTATAAATCCTAATTGTTTAGCGCAATTAGAAAGACGTAT